>WLWD01005682.1_pt1 | contig 181438 bp, 137 predicted proteins | sample 6712731 | NCBI WGS metagenome assembly WLWD01 (sample SAMN12718690, study PRJNA576275) | sponge metagenome | isolation source: marine sponge | host: Mycale hentscheli | place: New Zealand: South Island, Marlborough, Capsize Point | collected 2014-11-01 | reverse complement strand
CATGTCTAGAAAGATAAAAATACAATCAAGTTACAATCACAAGTCTTACGGTACTGCTAAACACTCAAACTGTAGCACTCGCAATGTAATCTACTTGATGGAATGCAAGAAATGCACCAAAGGCAACCAATATGTCGGACAAACCAAGAGATCTCTGTCGCAAAGACTTGCGGGACACAGAGCTGATAATTCCACGAGCTACTTGATCACGAATGAAGTGATGCTTTATCTCTATGTGCTTTGCTCTTCCATGGAATTGGGGGTTTTTGGCCATGGCAATTGCAGCCTGATTATCTTCATAAATTAACACTGGGTTGATACCAAGTGAAGAATCTGTTAACTCACTAATTAACTGACGCAAACACACAGACTCCTGAACAGCAGCGCTCATCGCAACATATCCAGCTTCAGCTGTTGAGAGTGCTACACACCTTTGCTTCTGACTTTACCAGGACACTGCACCATCACAGAGCATGAAGAGATAACCAGAAGTTGACTTACGGTCATCTAGATCATCAGCCCAGTCTGCATCTGTATATCCAATAATATCTCCACTATCTTTTGAGTAACAAATTCCAACATTCTTTGTGCCTTGAAGATAACGTAGCACACGCTTGAGAGCACTCCAATGATCTTTTGTTGGCTTTGAATTGAATTTAGCAAGTGAATTTACGGCAAACGATATGTCTGGACGAGTACAAACTGCAAGATACATTAAAGATCCAACAGCTGACTGATACTTAGTCTTGTCCACGCACTCATCACTCTCCGTAGTTTTGATTAGCTTGGAGCTGCTACTTACTGGAGTAGCCACTGGCTTGCACTCTTGCATTCCAAAATTCTCAAGAAGCTTCTTTGTATAAGCAGGTTGGTTAATCACAATAGATCCTGAGTCACTGTCTTGTGTAATTGACATTCCAAGGAAATAACGAAGACTTCCTAAATCTTTCAGTTCAAACTTTTGAGAGAGAGAGTCCTTCACATTCTGTAGTTGAAAGTCAGTTTTTCCAGCTATGACAATGTCATCAACATAAACACCCATGTAAATTGGTGCTTCTCCTCCTGCATCTTTGTGATATATAAATGGATCAGCTTTGGATTGTATAAAACCAATTTTCTTCAAGTGACTATCCAATGTTGTATTCCAACAACGTGGTGACTGCTTTAATCCATATATGCTTTTGTTTAATTTGCAGACTAAATTTTCTTTGCCACAAATTTCGAAACCTTCAGGTTGCTTCATGTACACATCTTCCTCGAGTGATCCATTGAGGAATGCAGTAGTTATATCCACTTGATTAACTTTCAAACTATGTTTAGCTGACAGTGCTAATAGAACTCGTAGAGATTCCTGCCTTACAACTGGGCAAAATGTTTCATCATAATCTCTCCCATACTGTTGATTGTATTCCTGAGCAACTAGCCTTGCTTTAAAGCGTTCAACAGAACCATCAGGACCTGTCTTTTGCTTGAACACCCATTTGCTTCCAACTGTCTTACATCCAGAAGGTAAATTGACAAGAGTCCAGACACTGTTATCCTCCAGGGATTTCATCTCTGCCTCCATTGCTGCTTTCCATTTAGCCTTGTCCGGACTAATTGTAGCATCCTTGTAGGTAATTGGAGTCTCACTCACATAACTCTGTTGCATATAATAGTCAGGTCTTCGTCTCTCTCTAGTAGATCTTTGCAGTTCTTGAGGTTGATCATGATCTTCAGAATTATCAGGGTCTTCAGGTAGATCAGGATCTTCAGTAGGCTCTTCATTATCAACTACATTTTCAGTATCATTAAATCCATGAAATTCATACTTTTCAACTTCAACATCTAGCGAATCTGTTTTACAACCTTTTGAATCATCTGGACTTTCGTTAAATTTGACATCTCTGCTGTGAATGAGTTTCTTCTTTTCCACATCATACAATCTGAAGCCTTTCACATCTTTTCCATAGCCAAGGAAAATACATTTTCTAGCCTTTGTGTCAAGCTTGTGTCGCTCATCTTTGGGGATATGAGCATAAGCTTCGCAGCCAAAAACGCGAAAGTGATCAACACTGGGCTTCTCCCCACAGCATAATTCATAGGGAGTTTTTCCTTCGACAGATTTTGTAGGACATCTGTTCTTGAGATAGGTAGCAGTTGCAATTGCCTCAGCCCAGTAGCATTTTGAGAGGTTTGCATCCAAAAGCATAGACCTAGCGGACTCAACCAGAGTCCTGTTGAGCCTCTCTGACACACCATTTTGCTCAGGTGTCTTGGGGATAGTCTTTTCATGCCTGATTCCTTCTTTTTTCAGGTACTCTTCAAACTTCTTTGATGTGTACTCTCCCCCATTATCAGTTCTTAACACTTTGAGCTTTCGGTTACTTTGTTTCTCCACTAATGCTTTCCACTCCATAAACTTCTCCCATACTTGATCCTTTGTTTTCAAAATGTAAGTCCAAGTGAATCTTGTATAATCATCGGTGAATGTGAGAAAATATTCTGCTCTTCCTAAAGATTTTTCTGACATTTTTCCACATATGTCTGAGTGCACCAGTTGTAGTGGTTCAGTTGCTCGAGTATTACTGGTGGAGAATGATCTGCGATGATGTTTTCCACCTACACAGGTTTCACAAAAACCAATTGATTTGCTGACATCATAATTGAAAGATTTCACTAATTTCTCTCTGGCCAATTTCTGTAGATTTTGTTCACCGAGATGGCCAAATCGTCTGTGCCACAATTTCTCTTGATCATTATTCTTTGCATTATTAACTGATTGAGTTGGTTGACAGAATTCCAGATGATATAAATTTCCAATTCTGGTAGCAAATGCAATAATCTTATCCTGACTGTTGAGAATTTCACATCCTTTGATATTAAACTTCGTCGTTTTTCCAGTACTGGAGATCTTGGACACACTTAGTAGACTATAAGCTAGTCCTGGAACGAGAAGAACGTCGCTCAATGTGCACTTTTTGGTTCCTCCATTTGGTAAAAGAGTTTCTAGTTTCACAGTGCCTATGGCAGTACCTTTAAGTGATTGACCATCACCAATGGTTACGTCTTGAGGAGTAGACAGTACCTTTAGTTCAGAGAACATAGTATTATCATTTGCCATATGGCAAGTTGCACCGGAGTCCACTATCCAATTTCCCTTCGAAGTGGCAGCAGCAGCAAGCATTTGAGTAGCAACAAGAGCTTCATCATCTGAATTCTGTTTCACTTCTGCAACAGCAGCATTCTGCTTCTTTGAAACCCATTTGTGATATCTTCGACAATCTTTCTTTATATGCCCAGGTTTATGACAAAAATGACATCTTATTGTCTGATATGATGACTGTACTGGTTTACCTCCACTCGCTGCTAGAGCTCTGCTTTCATTTTTGATGGAGCTTTTCTGTTGCAGCTTAGTCTCTTCGTGAAGGAGTCTTTCCGTAACAAGTTCCCACTTTGGAATGCTCTCAGACTGAGCCTCAAGTGCTGTTACAAGTACATTGTAACTGTCAGGCAAACTAGCAAGTAGTTGCACAACTCTATCTTCTTCTTGAACTGCTTCTCCAATCACAGCGAGCTCTTCATAAACCTCTATCATGCTCTTTATATGCTCACTCACTGACCCTCCTTCCTTGAGCCTCAACGAGAATAGCTTTCTTCTCAATTGCAACTTATTGGCCCAAGTTTTTCTCTGGAACTGCTTGGTCCAAACAGCTTGTGGATCTTCTGGATTCCCGAGTAGATACAGTAACGATGGATCCACCGCCAGCACAATAGTAGCAAGTGCCCGGTCACTTCTTGCCTTAAACTTTCTGGCAAGCTCAGCGTTGTCTAACCGGAGCTACTTCAGTTCCGTTAACTATAGACCACAAACTATCCTTGATCAGAGACATACGACATTGTATCTTCCAGGTCGCGTAGTTCTTCCCTTTCAATGGAATTACAACAGTTTTACTATCCGACATGGTCCGAGCGATGAATTAGCACAATACAATTCGAGCGATCAATAAAGCTAGCTAGCTACGATAGGTCAATACTAGAATAAGCTCCTATCAACGAACACTGACTGACTCACTGGCTGACTAAACAGATGCCTGGGCCCATAACCTATTGGCAAGAGTGATATGCACAGTAGAGCCACACGAGCTAGCACAAATGCAAGCAATTAAGCTAATTGACAGAGTGTGGCGGGCAGTTATCGATCCTTTACCAACTCATCAAAGAACTTTCACCTCAGACGATCATTACCACACACATGCTGTATCACCGGTCATACTGGGTTTGTGACTTTGTCGTTTCTCTTTTGTTGTTTGTAAGTAAGAAGTGGTATACCCACGCTTCATTGGTGACCTCGACGCCCGGACATTGAACTCGCTATGTCTGTCGAAATTGAAGACGCTTCAACGGAGGAATCGAGAATGCCTGCTGCTGCCGACATTTCTGCGGTAACGGTCAACCTCAAACTTCCGGCATTTTGGCCTTCTGACCCGGAAATATGGTTCGCGCAAGTGGAAGCCCAGTTCGCCTGCAGACGCGTCACAGCCCAGCGGTCGAAGTTTGACCACGTTATCTCTTCCCTTGCTCCCGAGTACGCTGCCGAGGTACGCGACTTAGTACTTAGACCGCCCGGGGAACGCCCCTACGAAGTCCTGAAGGAGCAGCTCATACGTAGAACCGCCGCTTCTGAGCAACGGAGGCTTCAGCAACTTTTCACTTCAGAAGAGTTAGGTGACCGCAAGCCCACACAACTCCTCAGAAGAATGCAGCAGCTCATTGGAGATCGCCCAGGTATTGCAGATAGTTCCTTTTTGAGAGAACTGTTCCTACAGAGGTTACCACCCAACGTGAGGATGGTCTTGGCGTCCACTCCAGAAACTTCAAGCCTAGACAAGCTAGCTGAGTTGGCTGACAAAGTTTTGGAGGTAGCCGCACCCGCTGTATCTGCCGTCAAACTCCCTTCAGAAGTATCTACTGAGATAGAACAGCTACGTACTGAAGTCTCTCGCCTGCAGAAACTTGTTCACTCACTAGATCAGCGCTCCCGTTTTTCTCGTTCAAATTCTTCCTCTTCACGTCACGGCTCTTCACCTTCACATCGCTCTCCTACACCGACCCCTCCTGCGTCAGATGCACCCTCACTGTGTTGGTATCATGCCAAATTTGGGGAACAAGCTAGAAGATGCAGATCTCCTTGTGACCGTCAGTTAAACGACCAGGCCAGACCCTAGGGGCGACGGGTGTACCTGGCCTTCCATATAGTCGCCTCTTTTACATACACGACAACTCCACTGGTTTCCGTTTCCTAGTTGACACTGGGGCTGAGGTTAGCATTGTGCCTCCGGCCCGCACTGACCGTAATCGACGAGGGAATTTCTGCCTTCAAGCTGTCAATCGAACAGATATTGCGACCTATGGTCAACGCTCTCTCTCACTCGACCTCGGCCTCCGCCGTACCTTCAGATGGGTGTTTGTCATTGCTGACGTGAACCAGCCCATCCTAGGTGCCAACTTCCTACGACACTTTGGTCTTGCAGTGGACGTTCGTAACGGCAAGCTGTTGGACACCACTACAAAGTTGCAGGTCAATGGAATCATGAGTTCATCGCCCCCCGTGGCCCCAGCTATCGTGCTACCCGTCCCAACCGATACGTGTTATTCTCGCCTACTAGCAGAATTTCCGACTGTTACGCAAACGCCATTCCGTAACCAGCCGGTGAAGCATCATGTTTCACATCACATCACAACCACAGGTCCTCCAGTGTCTGCACGCACTCGTCGACTCTCTCCGGAACGACTTAAAATAGCACGTCAAGAATTTGATCACATGTTGGAACTTGGCATCATTAGACCCTCCTCGAGTAACTGGTCTTCACCGTTACACATGGTGCCGAAGAAGACAGAAGGCGACTGGAGACCATGTGGCGATTATCGAATTCTCAACAATTCAACTGTACCTGATCGATACCCCATCCCACATCTCCAAGATTTCACAGTTTCACTCCAAGGAACCACTATCTTTTCGCATATTGATCTAGTGCGAGCGTATCATCAGATCCCAGTAGCGCCCGAGGATATCCCCAAGACTGCAATCACGACTCCGTTTGGTCTTTTCGAATTCTGCCGTATGCCCTTCGGGTTGAGAAACGCTGCCCAAACCTTTCAACGTTTCATAGATGAAGTCCTTCGTGGGCTGCACTTCTGTTTCGGCTACATCGACGACCTGCTCATCGCTAGTCACTCCCCGGATGAACACCTTCATCATCTTCGCTTGGTTTTGGAACGACTTGAAGCTCATGGCATCGTGATCAATGTTGCTAAGAGTGTGTTTGGTGCATCGTCCCTGCATTTCCTCGGTCACATTGTAGACTCAACTGGCATTCGTCCACTAGAAGACAAGGTCCAAGCGATTCAGGATTTTCCCCAACCGACCACTACTCGTAAACTTCGGGAATTCTTGGGACTCATTAACTTTTATCGTCGTTTTATTCCACACTGCGCCTCTATTCTCTCTCCACTCACCTCTCTGCTCAAGAACCATGGGCGCCCTTCAGACATCCTTGAATGGACAGACGCTGCTTCAGCTGCATTCACTGAGGCTAAGAATGCCCTGGCCAACGCCACACTGCTGTCACATCCTACGCCTGACGCTCCTACTTGTGTCATGACCGATGCCTCGGATGTGGCAGTGGGTGCTGTGCTGCAGCAGTATCGCGATAGTCAATGGTGCCCTATTGCCTTCTTCTCTAAGTGCCTCAAGCCAGCCGAGACGCGGTACAGTACTTTCGATCGGGAACTTCTCGCAGTATATCTTTCCATCACTCATTTTCGTTATTTTTAGAAGGCAGGGAATTCTACGTCCTCACAGATCACAAGCCATTGACCTATGCTCTATCTACTCGTCCAGATCGTCATTCACCGCGACAGATGCGTCACCTGGATTTCATCTCTCAGTTCACAACTGATCTTCGTTATGTACAGGGCTCACACAACTTAGCTGCCGACGCCTTATCGAGAATCACTGCTAACGCATTGCACACTGGAGACACAGCCCCGGTAGTGGATTTCAGGCTCTTAGCAGCAGCTCAGGCTGGTGACCCGGACCTGCCAAGAATCCAGGCTGATACGTCCCTTCAACTTCAGCACATTCCTCTAGCTCTGTCTGATGGCGCCACCATATTGTGTGATGTCTCCACTGGAACTCATCGCCCGTACGTTCCTGAGAGTTCTCGCAGAGCAATCTTCAACTGCCTGCATTCTGTCGCTCACCCTGGAATTCGGGAGACCCAGCGTTTGGTGACAAGTAGATTCGTGTGGCCTGGAATCAACATGGATGTGCGGAACTGGGCTCGCTCCTGTGTGAAGTGTCAACGCTCCAAAGTTCATCGCCACAACACTGCTCCACTTGGCACCTTTTCCAAGCCAGATGTTCGCTTTGACAAGATTCACATTGATCTTGTTGGTCCACTTCCTCCTTCGAATGGTTGTGTATACATACTCACCTGTGTCGATCGCTTCACACGATGGCCAGAAGCCATTCCCATTCCAGACAGTACAGCCGACACGGTAGCCCGTGCATTTGTGCATACGTGGATATCTCGCTTTGGTACTCCTTCTACAGTAACAACTGATCGTGGACGTCAGGTCGAGTCTCACCTGTGGAAGGCTTTCACGAGGCTCCTTGGTACCAAGCACTTACGTACTACAGCCTACCATCCCATGTCTAATGGACTCGTTGAACGGTTACACCGCCAGTTAAAAGCTTCTATCAAGTCCTATCCTCATCCTGAACATTGGACAGAGGCACTTCCCCTGACCTTGTTGGGAATTCGCTCTTCTCTCAAGGAGGACATAGGTTGCACTTCTGCTGAACTAGTTTATGGTACTACACTACGTTTGCCTGGAGAATTCTTCGTCTCTGCTACTGATGAGCTCAACACTGATCCTGGCAGTTACGTCATGGAGCTCAAGTGGGCTATGCAATCTTTGCGTATGACGAACTCCCGTGTGCACTCTTCCCCTCAATCCAGCATCAGTGGTGATCTATTCTCGGCACCTTATGTCTTTGTGCGTCATGATGCAGTCAGAAAGCCACTCCAGCCGCCCTACGATTGTCCGTTTAAAGTTTTGCGTCGTACAGACAAGTATTTTCTTCTAGACCTCAACAGCCGCCAGGACACAGTATCTGTCGACCGACTCAAAGTGGCTCACTTAGACCCCTCCACTGCTGTCACTTCGTCACCACCAAACTCGAACTCATCCAATTCGGATATCGCCACGCCCTTACCTACACCCCAACCAACCACCCCAAGTGCGACACGTTCTACGAGGTCAGGACGTCATGTGCATTGGCCTTCCCACCTGGCCAGCTACATCCACTAATCGTTCACTTCTTGTTCACTGGAGGGGGAGTACTGTGGCGGGCAGTTATCGATCCTTTACCAACTCATCAAAGAACTTTCACCTCAGACGATCATTACCACACACATGCTGTATCACCGGTCATACTGGGTTTGTGACTTTGTCGTTTCTCTTTTGTTGTTTGTAAGTAAGAAGTGGTATACCCACGCTTCAAGAGTTTAAGTATAATTGCAAACAATTGAAATCTGACAGTATAAGAGAATGAATCACAACTGTATGCATACAACTATATATATAATGGAAGACAGCGCAGGGCCTCCTTACAAAACAATGAACAAAAGGGAGCAGAGCCTCCATCACAACAATAGACAAAAGAACACAACAGAAGGCTGACTTGTGGTACAGGAAACACAAAACAGGAAATGAGTATGGAATCAAAATGACAATAACCAATGACATGTATAAGTGTATGTCCTCATTGTTTAATTGCATTTTCAACAAAAAGCCTGGTATAGGATTTGTAAATAAAGTTTCAAGATTGTTAGTTGAAAAATATCCGTTTATGTCCGATTCTTCCGATTCACAAGATGCTTTATCATATGTAAGTCAGATTTGCATGAATGTGTGTTTGTTTTTTAAGTATTTAAAAAAAAAATTATAATAGGGGTCTTGGTCTAAAAAAGTTATGGATCGTATATATAATGTTGAAAGAAACCGAAAGAGAAAGATCACATCAAGTTTACAAGGAGAAATGCCTGTAAAGAGAGGACGTCCTAAAAATTTTTTGAACCTTGCCAGTCGTTATCCTACAAAGACAAAAAGCATTGCCAAACATTTAGTGAGAGCTAAACTTAAAGACTGCACAGATCCTCAACAATCTACTGACCCTATTAGAATACCATTGACTGCTAACCTGGACGGACACTCAGCAGGTTGCGCCATCCCAGGCTGCAAATGCTGTCCTGTCATGTCTAGAAAGATAAAAATACAATCAAGTTACAATCACAAGTCTTACGGTACTGCTAAACACTCAAACTGTAGCACTCGCAATGTAATCTACTTGATGGAATGCAAGAAATGCTCCAAAGGCAACCAATATGTAGGACAAACAAAGAGATCTCTGTCGCAAAGACTTGCGGGACACAGAGCTGCCTACAAAGTAAAGACACGCCTCCCGATCTACAAACATTTCATTAACTCACCGGGTCACGTCTTCGGAAGAGACATCAAGCTCTCCATCCTTGAGAAGACGACCCCAGAACAACTCGATGACAGAGAAAGACACTGGATAGGCGCTCTTCAAACCGTCTACCCGAAAGGCCTCAACAGCCGCTACGAATAAAGAAATCAATTTCAAAACGTGGACGAACTCCAAATAACGCACACGATAAACAAACCTGATTACTTCCGCCTGGATCCGAAGCCACACCCAGCTCCATGGCAACACTAATAATGAATTCAACAAGCCTAATGCGCACACTGCGCACTCATGTCCAAGCATCTCTACCGCCAAGAATCAAGCACATCCTTCTCAATAATCAATTATGAACCTTCCTAGTATAAAAGCACCACACGCTCCTCATATCACCCTCTCACCTTGATAAAGACACTCACATTGTCGAAACGTTGGTGAATAATATTTTTTAAAGTTTTTTTTTTTTTTTTTAAAAAAGTAATTATTGAGAAAAGAAGCACTTAGAAGTATGCCAGTAACCAGAAGAAGCAATACAAGACAGCAGAAAGAAGGCGTGGTGCCAGTCAGGAAGGGAGAGAGAAGGCAGGACCCTTTGCCTCTACCCCAAGCCCAAGCCCCAACCCTAGCACTAGCCAGTACCAGGACCGGCGCCAAGACCTTAGAGTCCGCCTCCACCTCAAAGCAACCATTAATCCCAGAACCAGACATACTGGACGAGGATACAGTCCTAATGGACACTGCCCAGCCAGCCACCGAAAAGGTGGACTTGCTAAGATTGAGACAGCTCTACAAGAAGACCGTGTGTAACTTTAACAAGGTGTGCAGTCACCTGGACTTCATCACTGCTTGCACTGAGGAGTCAAAGACACCTAATGGACTCAAAATAAGAGTTAAGTGCAATGCCCTACTCAAGGACCTCACCACTGTAGAGGCCAAGTTCAAAGACACAAAACAGTTGGCAGAAGCACAATTCACAGAATCACTAAAAGAACATTACATACAAACGCAGGAGAAGCTCAGCCAGAAAATAGTTAAAATAGAACACAACATCACACTAGAATTAGAGAACTCAACACAAGAAGAAGCAAAAACACACGAAGATATGATGAAAAAGACAGTAGACAACATCAAGAAGCAACAGCAAAGATTGAACGAAACCAAAAAGAGAAAGCTAGAAGAACTACTCCATCCACCTGAGAAGAGGAGCAGACAAGGAGAACAAATGCGTAAGTGGTCCAACGGTAGAAATTACCAAAGACAAACACAAACACCATACCACAAACGCAACCAACAGAAACAAAGTAACTCAACAAACCCAAAGAATAAAACCAGTACTCCCTATCAGACTCCACACTCCAATTCCTCAGACATGGCCACTCTAGCCAATCTCATACAGAAGCTTATCACCACCAATCCTGCGGTCCAGCAGCAACCTACACTGCTGACCCATTCCCCCTGTGCTGCAGGGCAACAGCAACCACAGCTGTTTGCTCCTGCAGTTAGTGTACTGGCCGGGCAGCCACCACCGCTGTCTGGTCAGTGCCAACAGGGTCCCTGTGCTGTAGGGCGACAGCAACCTCAGCTGTTTGCTCCTACAGTTAGTGTACTAGCTAGGCAGCCATCACCGCTGACTGGTCGGTACCAACAGGGTTTTTGAAATTTGGACAGGCATCCAATGCAGTCCGAGAAGGAACCGAACCTCATAGGAACCACGGCGGAACAATTGATTCCCATTCCCCTCCTAACTATGTCACAAACAATCTTGTATCACCATCTTGTGTCTCTTCCCATGACCATTACCCCCATAATGGGATTCAGAATAATAAAATTTTAATTGACTTTCAACAACATGTGAAACAACAAAACGCAAATGACAACATAGGAAGACACAAGAGAAAGAACAGATACAGAAATAAGATTAATGTGCATGTAAGTGACAGTCACAGAAGAAGATTCTTAAAGTCACTCAGGAAAACAACAAACAACCACGTCGACAGCACGACATACGTAACAAACCTATCACACAAACAACTCACAATGACACAGTACAAAGTACTCGGATTAGGACTTACGTTCGTCCCCAGTAGAATGACTAACAGAGAATCCCTATCAGAGTCCATTTCCAGATTCGAGAGATCCAACAGAATAAAACACTTCTTTAGGAACCAGCCACAGAGAGAGCCCCATCCCTTCCGCCCTAAGAGCACATGGGAACCTCCTGTGGCCTCCCCAGAAATCGAATCATACCTAAAAAGAGTTAGAAGTACAATAGATAATCACATACCCAATGTGTCTAGATCGAACCTAACTCATTTAGAGAGAAAAACCCTCAATGAACTAGCCTCAGACCAATCATTAGTCATAAAAAGTGCAGATAAAGGATCAGGCATTGTAGTAGAAGATAGAGACAAATACATACAAGCAGGCACTAACCATCTATCGGACCAGACCATTTATGAAAAGATACAGTCCGACCCTACACCACAACTAGGCCTTGCTATCAATACTTTTGTCAAATCAATACACAACAGAGGTATCATAGACAACATCACAAAAGACTTTCTCATCTTCCCAACAGACACTCCACCCAGGACCCAGCAACTATACTTTCTAAAAAAGATTCATAAGAATCCAATCTCAGAAAGACCCATAGTTAGTGGCTGTGCTGGCCCAACAGAGAAAATATCTAAACTAGTTGATATGCACCTACAACCCTTTGTCCCTGCCATTAAATCCTACGTCAAAGACAGTGGACATATGATCAACATACTGGAATCGACACCTATACCAGACAACTGCACAATAGCTACCATTGACGTCAAATCACTCTACCTGAATATACCTCACAAAGACGGAATCAAGGCTGTACTCAACAGACTGTACCACAACAACCCAGACTCCAACCTGGTAGATATACCACCTGGTACGATGACAGACCTACTCAACATAGTTCTAACTAAAAACTACTTTCAGTTTGCCGACCAAATGTACCACCAAGTACAGGGTACGGCAATGGGGACTAAGATGGCACCAGCCTATGCCAATATATTCATGGCTGAACTAGAGGAAAGTCTATTACAAAACTACCACACCCAACCGGTCATATGGAAACGTTACATAGATGACATATTCTGTATTTGGCCGGGAGACCAAGACAACCTTAAAGAGTTCATTGACTACATTAACGCCTCTCACCCCACCATCAAGTTCACATATGAATCCTCCCCTCACACAGTTGACTTCCTAGACCTTACTGTATACAAAGGCGACAGATACCACAGTACTGGACTACTAGACATCAAACCGTTCTTTAAAAAGACTAACAAATTTCAGTACTTACATTACACGTCTGCTCATCCCAAAAAGACATTTCGCAGCCTAGTCAAAGGTGAATTGACACGCCTCCTTAGAGCCTGTTCGGACGAAGACACCTACAATAACATAGTACACAAACTAACTACAGTATTCAGTGACAGAAATTACCCTTCTAGAATACTAAGGGACACTATACAATCAGTACCTTACAACTGTAGACAAGACATCCTATCACAAAAAGACAAGGAACCTAGTCCCTATGATACATTCCTAGTACTACCTTACACTACGGATCTGGACCTAAAGACTATCAAATCTAACCTCAAACTAACAGAGACAGAATCTGAAACTGTACCTAAACCTTGCCTAAGTCTGACAAAGACAAAAAGCATTGCCAAACACTTAGTGAGAGCTAAACTTAAAGACTGCACAGATCCTCAACAATCTACTGACCCTATTAGAATACCATTGACTGCTAACCTGGACGGACACTCAGCAGGTTGCGCCATCCCAGGCTGCAAATGCTGTCCTGTCATGTCTAGAAAGATAAAAATACAATCAAGTTACAATCACAAGTCTTACGGTACTGCTAAACACTCAAACTGTAGCACTCGCAATGTAATCTACTTGATGGAATGCAAGAAATGCACCAAAGGCAACCAATATGTCGGACAAACAAAGAGATCTCTGTCGCAAAGACTTGCGGGACACAGAGCTGCCTACAAAGTAAAGACACGCCTCCCGATCTACAAACATTTCATTAACTCACCGGGTCACGTCTTCGGAAGAGACATCAAGCTCTCCATCCTTGAGAAGACGACCCCAGAACAACTCGATGACAGAGAAAGACACTGGATAGGCGCTCTTCAAACCGTCTACCCGAAAGGCCTCAACAGCCGCTACGAATAAAGAAATCAATTTCAAAACGTGGACGAACTCCAAATAACGCACACGATAAACAAACCTGAATACTTCCGCCTGGATCCGAAGCCACACCCAGCTCCATGGCAACACTAATAATGAATTCAACAAGCCTAATGCGCACACTGCGCACTCATGTCCAAGCATCTCTACCGCCAAGAATCAAGCACATCCTTCTCAATAATCAATTATGAACCTTCCTAGTATAAAAGCACCACACGCTCCTCATATCACCCTCTCACCTTGATAAAGACACTCACATTGTCGAAACGTTGGTGAATAATATTTTTTAAAGTTTTTTTTTTTTTAAAAAAAAGTAATTATTGAGAAAAGAAGCACTTAGAAGTATGCCAGTAACCAGAAGAAGCAATACAAGACAGCAGAAAGAAGGCGTGGTGCCAGTCAGGAAGGGAGAGAGAAGGCAGGACCCTTTGCCTCTACCCCAAGCCCAAGCCCCAACCCTAGCACTAGCCAGTACCAGGACCGGCGCCAAGACCTTAGAGTCCGCCTCCACCTCAAAGCAACCATTAATCCCAGAACCAGACATACTGGACGAGGATACAGTCCTAATGGACACTGCCCAGCCAGCCACCGAAAAGGTGGACTTGCTAAGATTGAGACAGCTCTACAAGAAGACCGTGTGTAACTTTAACAAGGTGTGCAGTCACCTGGACTTCATCACTGCTTGCACTGAGGAGTCAAAGACACCTAATGGACTCAAAATAAGAGTTAAGTGCAATGCCCTACTCAAGGACCTCACCACTGTAGAGGCCAAGTTCAAAGACACAAAACAGTTGGCAGAAGCACAATTCACAGAATCACTAAAAGAACATTACATACAAACGCAGGAGAAGCTCAGCCAGAAAATAGTTAAAATAGAACACAACATCACACTAGAATTAGAGAACTCAACACAAGAAGAAGCAAAAACACACGAAGATATGATGAAAAAGACAGTAGACAACATCAAGAAGCAACAGCAAAGATTGAACGAAACCAAAAAGAGAAAGCTAGAAGAACTACTCCATCCACCTGAGAAGAGGAGCAGACAAGGAGAACAAATGCGTAAGTGGTCCAACGGTAGAAATTACCAAAGACAAACACAAACACCATACCACAAACGCAACCAACAGAAACAAAGTAACTCAACAAACCCAAAGAATAAAACCAGTACTCCCTATCAGACTCCACACTCCAATTCCTCAGACATGGCCACTCTAGCCAATCTCATACAGAAGCTTATCACCACCAATCCTGCGGTCCAGCAGCAACCTACACTGCTGACCCATTCCCCCTGTGCTGCAGGGCAACAGCAACCACAGCTGTTTGCTCCTGCAGTTAGTGTACTGGCCGGGCAGCCACCACCGCTGTCTGGTCAGTGCCAACAGGGTCCCTGTGCTGTAGGGCGACAGCAACCTCAGCTGTTTGCTCCTACAGTTAGTGTACTAGCTAGGCAGCCATCACCGCTGACTGGTCGGTACCAACAGGGTTTTTGAAATTTGGACAGGCATCCAATGCAGTCCGAGAAGGAACCGAACCTCATAGGAACCACGGCGGAACAATTGATTCCCATTCCCCTCCTAACTATGTCACAAACAATCTTGTATCACCATCTTGTGTCTCTTCCCATGACCATTACCCCCATAATGGGATTCAGAATAATAAAATTTTAATTGACTTTCAACAACATGTGAAACAACAAAACGCAAATGACAACATAGGAAGACACAAGAGAAAGAACAGATACAGAAATAAGATTAATGTGCATGTAAGTGACAGTCACAGAAGAAGATTCTTAAAGTCACTCAGGAAAACAACAAACAACCACGTCGACAGCACGACATACGTAACAAACCTATCACACAAACAACTCACAATGACACAGTACAAAGTACTCGGATTAGGACTTACGTTCGTCCCCAGTAGAATGACTAACAGAGAATCCCTATCAGAGTCCATTTCCAGATTCGAGAGATCCAACAGAATAAAACACTTCTTTAGGAACCAGCCACAGAGAGAGCCCCATCCCTTCCGCCCTAAGAGCACATGGGAACCTCCTGTGGCCTCCCCAGAAATCGAATCATACCTAAAAAGAGTTAGAAGTACAATAGATAATCACATACCCAATGTGTCTAGATCGAACCTAACTCATTTAGAGAGAAAAACCCTCAATGAACTAGCCTCAGACCAATCATTAGTCATAAAAAGTGCAGATAAAGGATCAGGCATTGTAGTAGAAGATAGAGACAAATACATACAAGCAGGCACTAACCATCTATCGGACCAGACCATTTATGAAAAGATACAGTCCGACCCTACACCACAACTAGGCCTTGCTATCAATACTTTTGTCAAATCAATACACAACAGAGGTATCATAGACAACATCACAAAAGACTTTCTCATCTTCCCAACAGACACTCCACCCAGGACCCAGCAACTATACTTTCTAAAAAAGATTCATAAGAATCCAATCTCAGAAAGACCCATAGTTAGTGGCTGTGCTGGCCCAACAGAGAAAATATCTAAACTAGTTGATATGCACCTACAACCCTTTGTCCCTGCCATTAAATCCTACGTCAAAGACAGTGGACATATGATCAACATACTGGAATCGACACCTATACCAGACAACTGCACAATAGCTACCATTGACGTCAAATCACTCTACCTGAATATACCTCACAAAGACGGAATCAAGGCTGTACTCAACAGACTGTACCACAACAACCCAGACTCCAACCTGGTAGATATACCACCTGGTACGATGACAGACCTACTCAACATAGTTCTAACTAAAAACTACTTTCAGTTTGCCGACCAAATGTACCACCAAGTACAGGGTACGGCAATGGGGACTAAGATGGCACCAGCCTATGCCAATATATTCATGGCTGAACTAGAGGAAAGTCTATTACAAAACTACCACACCCAACCGGTCATATGGAAACGTTACATAGATGACATATTCTGTATTTGGCCGGGAGACCAAGACAACCTTAAAGAGTTCATTGACTACATTAACGCCTCTCACCCCACCATCAAGTTCACATATGAATCCTCCCCTCACACAGTTGACTTCCTAGACCTTACTGTATACAAAGGCGACAGATACCACAGTACTGGACTACTAGACATCAAACCGTTCTTTAAAAAGACTAACAAATTTCAGTACTTACATTACACGTCTGCTCATCCCAAAAAGACATTTCGCAGCCTAGTCAAAGGTGAATTGACACGCCTCCTTAGAGCCTGTTCGGACGAAGACACCTACAATAACATAGTACACAAACTAACTACAGTATTCAGTGACAGAAATTACCCTTCTAGAATACTAAGGGACACTATACAATCAGTACCTTACAACTGTAGACAAGACATCCTATCACAAAAAGACAAGGAACCTAGTCCCTATGATACATTCCTAGTACTACCTTACACCACGGATCTGGACCTAAAGACTATCAAATCTAACCTTAAACTAACAGAGACAGAATCTGAAACTGTACCTAAACCTTGCCTAAGTCTGACAAAGACAAAAAGCATTGCCAAACATTTAGTGAGAGCTAAACTTAAAGACTGCACAGATCCTCAACAATCTACTGACCCTATTAGAATACCATTGACTGCTAACCTGGACGGACACTCAGCAGGTTGCGCCATCCCAGGCTGCAAATGCTGTCCTGTCATGTCTAGAAAGATAAAAATACAATCAAGTTACACTGGTTGGACATTTGGACTGATCAGCTTCATTAACTTGTGCTTCAGCCATAGTCGTGAAGTTCATAAATAACCTGTGAATGGCGTTAATTACCACATGCAACGGAGCGTCTACAACAGGATTGCTTGTTTCTTTAATATGGTGAATGTAAGAAATCAGATCAAGGTGACGGACTGGGTGAGGTGTATGTCAGTCAAAACAAGTTGTAAGAGCAAATAACAAGGGCTTTTGATTAGTCCAGACATGGAATTTGCATCCTTTGAGTAAGTATCGGAAATGATTCAATGACAAATACACAGCAAGTTATTCCCTGTTGAAGATACTGTACCTTGTCATCGCATCCTTCGGTGATTTCAAGAAGAGCACTAACTGCAATATCAGACTATCGGTCATCAAACAAGTAGGGGCTGAGGTGGGATGAACTATGAGTGTAGCATCAAGGGCTTACTTGATGTTCACAGGGCACAAAATGAGATTTCCCGTTGTCACATATTTACGACATTCATATTTTCTGCACATATGGGGATAAATAGTACTTACAAAAAATTACTTTGAATTTGCTGGAGAAATGTACCACCAAGTACAGGGTACAGCCATGGGAACTAAGATGGCCCAAGCCTATGCAAACATTTTTATGGCTGAGTTAGAAGAAAATTACTAGCAGACTATCCAATTAAACCTATTTTAGGAAAAAGATATATCGATGATGTTTTCTGCATATGGCCAGGACAAAAAGAGGAAGTTAAAAATTTCATAGAATATCTTAATCAAGCACATTCAACAATTAAATTTACATATGAGTGTTCAGACTTCTTAGACTTAACCATTAATAAAGGAACCAAATACAAAACAAAACATAAACTTGACATTAAGCCTTTAAAAAACAACAACAAATAATTTCAATATCTTCATTACACCTCTGCCCACCCGAGAAATACACCCTGCAACCACCACCACCACCCCTGAAGAACCCGCGCACTCCTCCAACTCTCTACCCAACCTTGAGCCATCTCAAACCGCTCCTGCAGAGCCACAGCCAGCCCTCACTGAACATCCAACCGCCGCTGAAAGACCTCTGCATTCGTCTCAAGAAGAGGAACCACCCACCCATCTACCTGAGAACTATGATTCAGCAGTACCTAATCAAGCAAGACCACCCCCAATGGAATTGGTAAGAGTTGTTGATTGTAACATCCACCCTGTTTTAAACCTCTCTAGCAGACTCTTGACCCTGGAAGAATAAGAAGTCCTTCTACTCGGTTTGAAGTTTGCCCCGACTACAAGGAAGATTCCGGAGTACTATGAGAGTTACCACACCCAGTGCGAAAGAGCCTATAACAAGCTCATCAACCGCAAGTCCTCCGAGCCACTTCCAAGACTAATAGAAAAACACCTGTCAGTAATAAAGGACAAGCTCACAACCCTGGCCGAACTGAAAAGGAATGACCAGGAGACAATCCACCAGCACTGGCAGAACATCTCCAAATGCCATCAGACAGCCCTCAGGAAACTGAGGTTGGACAAGTCCCTGACCATAAAGCCAGCGGACAAGGGTTCCTGTATTGTGGTTATAGACACACAACGCTATCTCAAGGAAGGACTCAAGGAACTGGCCGACTCTAACGTCTATGTGGAACTGGAAGAAGACCCCTCACTTGCCACAGCCAGGACATCCAATGCCATCCTGGAAAAACTTGTCGACAAGGTATGATCACACAACATACTCTTGACAAATACTCTACCAATCCGGATAATGTTCGACAACAGAGGATGTACTTCCTGCGAAAAGTCTGGCCCCACTCAAAAGCTCTCGCAGCTGGCTAACAACTAGCTCAGAGACTATCTGAACACGGTTCCCTCTCTCATCACTTCATCCACACAAGTCATCCATGCCATAGAGGCACTATCGATCCCGATGGAAAAGAGAGACTCCCTCCTCCTAGCCACCCTAGACGTCAAGGCTCTATATCCATCGATTCCCCAAGGTATAGGAGTTACTTTCGCCCTCCAGCAAGCCATACCCACCAACCGACCCACTGCCAAGACACACCCACCCTCTCAAAAACATGCTGAGAGAAATGCTGCTACATGTCCTCCAGGAAAACACTTTCGAGTTTGCTGCCAGGACGTTTAAACAGACGAAAGGAGTAGCCATGGTACTCCAGTAGCCCTAACTCTGGCAAACCTTTTTATGGGCAAAGTAGAACGAGACGCCCTCCAAGCTTGGCCCGGCACACAACCCATCATCTGGCTCTGTTATATAGATGTCATCCTTGAAGACTCCCAAGAAACTGCGCCACCTGAACAGTCGCATGTCTTCCATCAAGTTCACGGTGGAGCACTCCACCGAATCCATAGACTTCTTGGACGTCACAATATTTAAAGGCCCCAGGTTCCATGAGTCGGGATCTTAGACATTAAACCTTACTCAAGCTCATTGATCCGCATGCCTACTTACTCAAGCTCATTGATCCGCATGCCTACTTACTCAAGCTCATTGATCCGCATGCCTACTTACTCAAGCTCATTGATCCGCATGCCTACTTACTCAAGCTCATTGATCCGCATGCCTACTTACTCAAGCTCATTGATCCGCATGCCTACTTACTCAAGCTCATTGATCCGCATGCCTACTTACATTTTTCCTCAGGTCACCACAAGTCAGTCCTCATCGGCCTGATACGTGGCGAATTCATTCGGACACTGAGACGTTGCTCTTCCCCAGAGATCTTTGCCTCAGCCATAGAAGAACTCACTACTTGGTTCATGAACAGAGGCTACGGTCGAGCACTCATCCGCAACATAGCAGATCACATATCCTTCTCAGACAGAAAAGAATCCCTTCAACACTGGGCCAACAAATCCCTTCCAGCTTGTACAACCATTCTATCTGTCAGGAATCACCCCTCCACAAAATCGGGAGAACTCCTACAAGCACTTCAAGATCCAGACCTTCCATTCGCTCCCATGGTATCGAGACGCAGACCTCCAATCACCTCGGATCTGGTAGTGAAAGCAGCTACACCCTCGGAAGAAGACGCGGTAAGATATCATCTCCGCAGCCGAGGACCAGCACTCACCAAGGAACAATTCCTCAACCTCCCCCCTCAATCGTAATCCATTTACGTCTTTCCCTTTCCCCACTATTTTTGTCACTCTTGTACAGCCATACATGGTGCCTCAGACCTGATCTGAGGGTGGTCACAGGAGCGTGTCCTTTCCAGCCTGCGAGCCCACGCTCCTGTGACCTTATCTTTGTTGGCTTTCCGTCTAAACTTTCAGTCCCACTTTGCAGGTTACTCTGCTTATTACCTTACCTTATCTATTTATTTCTCTATTAGTTATTATTCCCTGATTATTAATTATTATTGTATCTATTTACCTACCCCCTAATTTTCCTGCTTAATTATTTATTTATTTATTCATTATTTACCTACCATATTCCTGCTTAATTATTTATTATTTACCTACCTATTTATTTCCCCATTATCTATTTACCTACTTACTTATTTATTTACCTATTTATCTACTTATTTATGTATCTACCTATTTTTTATTTATTATTTATCTATTATTTATCTATTTAATCCACCTACTACTTTATCTTAAATCATTTCAATATCATTTCAAACATTTCCCAATCTATTCCAACATATTGTTAATGTTGTTTGTTCACCCACCTACCTATCAACACCTTCGCTGGATACTGACCCAACCGTACCGCTCAGACTTCCTAACTTTCCCAGAAGACACACCCCTAGGACTCAGCGATAATACTTTCTCAAGAAAATACATAAGAATCCTATCTCTGAGCGACCCATCGTTAGCGGCTGTGGAGGCCCAACTGAAAAAATATCACAACTGGTGGACTACACTTACAACCAATCGTGCCTGACATCAAATCATACGTCAAAGACAGTGGGCACATGATCAACATACTAGAATCTACTACAATTCCGGACAACTCCACTATAGACGTCAAATCCCTATACTTAAACATACCACACAAAGATGAAATCACAGCTGTACTGAACAGACTATACCACAAAAACATCAACCCAGACAAAGTCGCCATCCCACCTGGTATAGTGTCAGACCTACTAAACATAGTCCTAACAAAAAACTACTTCCAATTTGCCGATGCAATGTACCACCAAGTACAAGGCACGGCAATGGGAACTAAAATGGCACCAGCCTATGCCAACATCTTCATGGCAAAACTAGAGAAGACTTTACTACAAAACTACCCTACTAAACCTACTATTTGGAAAAGATACATAGACGACGTATTCTGTATATGGACTGGAGACCAGGACGACCTTAAGAAATTCATCGACTACCTTAATGAGTCACACCCTACAATTAAATTCACATACAAATCATCGACTACTACTGTAGATTTCCTAGACCTAACCATATACAAAGATGACAGATACAGACACACAGGTGTACTAGATATCAAACCTTTTTTTTTTTAAACTAATAAATTTCAATACATACTTAAAGTACTCCTCAGCGCATCCTGGGAAGACCTTTACCAGCCTGATTAAAGGTGAATTCACGAGACTTCTGAGAGCTTGCTCTGACGAACTACAGTACAAATCAACAATAGACACTCAAAAATGCTTTCTTGGACAGAGGTTACCCTAACAAACTATAAAGAGTCCTTTTTTCTGTTCCTTATAGTAACAGACAAAACGTACTGTCACCAACTGAAAAAGAGGCGTGTCCTTACAAAACTTTCATATGGCTTACAATAAAGTTCACTGAAAAAACTGTTTATTCTTATTAACTTCATGTTACAATCAATCATACCTGTACAGCCGGGGGGGGGGGGGGGGGGTGGTTCAGGGGGTTTGACGAAACCCCCCTTTTTTCTGACCAGAAGTATATTTCTATTGACACTCTGAACACGTGGAAGAGTTGGTTGGTGCATTGAGCATTGGTTTGTTTTGCTGGTTTAGCTTGTTGATAGCTATGAGTAAGAGAAAGAGGCAGTACAGCTGAGACTTCAAATATAAGAAAATCTTTTCGACCCATACTGGTAAGTTATATTCTATTACTGCATGTTTAGAACTCAAGCTAACTAGCAGGTATTAAAATTACAATGATAGGTATAGTAATGGTATTTAGTAGTACTCTTAGCTTAATGTTTTGTTTTAGCTGGTAGAGGAGAGTGCAGAGAAGAAACCTGATGTAACAGATTCCATTGCTGGTCCATCAAGTATTAAACAGGTGGAGGTGGTAGGTTTAACTGGTCAGGTAGAGACAGTTCGTGGTGTAACCGGGGAGCCAACCCTGGTGCAATGTGCCAAAGCTCCCATAGAATTTGAAGGTAGAACATTTGAAAAGGTAGTGGCAGTGGCAAATGGAAAATTATCAGCGATAAAGTGCTGTTCGCAGTGCCCTTAGATAAAGGCAAGGCACGGGATCTTCTTACATACAGTCACAAATTACATGTTACCTACATGTATTGTAGTCAATATCACATCAATCAGTGATGTAAGCCAGGTTAACTACACGTACCAGTTACATATCACATGTTCACTAAATGTAGCCCAGTCACACATCAAACATTTACCACTAGTGTCAAATATACATATACATAATTAGAATAATGCACCACATAACTATTAAGGTTTGGATATACGTTTCACCAACTAAACTGAATGTTAATCCTTGAGCAACTCTTGCCACCCTATTAGGCCTGTGGTGCCTCCCCTTACTAGTACACTGCTGTGTGAAACTGTGCACTTGTTTAACATGCGTGTTTCTGTAGTACATTTACACTTACTTACCATCTCCTACCACCACCAGCAGCTTATCTGATAGACACGGTGGAAATTCTGTATGGTTACACAGGCGGGTTCACACGCATTCAGTACAGCTAATAGTTCCATGGAGTGCCCTACTTCTGAGTCAACCCCCCCCCCCCTACCATTTCTAGTAGAATAGACCATAAAAGTTTTAAGTTTAGGGAAGCTCCTGACAAAAAATTTTCCTTGAAAATTACTTAGCATTGATCATTGTATTATGACAGTAGCTGGACCTGTGGTAGGTATAGTTCTTCTTATACCATGGTTAGTTCAAACCGTCCAATCAGATTTCTCAATTCGGGGTAAATAAATCACTTATACACCGCCTAGGAGGTGAATATTTTTTGCCCGTGGCCTAGAATTACGATCTGTAGCTAAGCGAAGCGGCGACCAACGAGGCTACAGAAAAAATGGTTGTTATGCGTTTCTTATAGCCTAGAGCCATGGTACAAGTCGGTTGCACCGCTCGGTGCGCGGTCGGTACGGGATTTACACTATCCTCGGGCCTTCGGCCCTCGGTTGTGTAAATCCCATACCGACCTCCACCTCGTGATGTAACCTATACATAATAAGAGACTTCAACTTCAATTAGTGGTAGTTAAGGGTGCTGGGACATAGCAACACTCGCGCGCGCACCCGTCTCACCGCGCTCGCAACAGTAAAAACCGCTAACTTAGCTTACGTGAGTAATTCAAAATTCCCCCCCCCAACAATTGATAAAACTAACCGAGGCCCCGCCCCACCTACAAGTTGTAAATAGCGCAGCTGCTCGATATTGTATTCCTGGGCTCCCAGATTTGTCTCCCAGCTTTGACAGGTAAATAATACCTCGCTAATGACTCCATTATTTTAATTTTTTTTAATTCTTGTGCAACACTTTTTATTCTTGTGCAAAACTTCTTCCTGATATATCACTCATGATTTTCTGTATTTTACAGCATGAATGTATACAATATAACTTAATTTATGTAAAAAGTATTTTGTAATAGCCAGCTAAATATAGATGAATACTTTGTGATGTAGCTAGCGAAGTAAAGATGAATAAACAAATGAAGTGAATAGCTAAGTACAGAAAACTGTACATAAACTGAAACAGTAGTTTTCCAGCAGCAAAAATGGTTCACTAATCTTATAGGTACATACACACAATCTAGCTAGCTTGATAAAAGCTTTCCCTAACTGACCATGCCGAGAAAAACACTATTAAGACTACAATAGTCTCCTCACACTGGTTTCAGTAGGACTTATCAAAAGGGAGAGGCGGCCAGAAAACCAGTTTTCTAACTGGTAGGCGCCCAAAAGTTAGAGAGCACCTGGAACTCCTTTCCCGCGAGTGGGTGTGGTTTGAATGCAATCAAGTCTCTGCCACATGACTAATTTTTAGTCCTGGAGTCTATTTTGTGTTACTTCTCAGAAACTAAGCGAAGAAATGACTCTAAATTTTATACACAGACTGACAAAGGTTTTGAAGACCATCAACAAATATAGCAGTAGACGAAAATTGGCTCGTCAGCGACGGCACCAGCAGAAGAGTTGTGAATTATACACTTAAGGCTGAGGAGCTCGTAACTTATACGAAACAGGCTCCCTAGTCCAGTTCTTTTTATTTAGTTAGTCCATTAGCAGTACTCTTTAGGATCCACCATTAGTTGGGGCTCTACAAACACCAAGAAAATCCCTAGCAACCAATATTCAATTATTATGAATATTTGCATGGACGATGTCCCAGCACCTTTAAAACTGACACAGACAATTGAAACAGAGATTAGTATTAGGACGACTTTGGAATAAATAACATAAGTTAACTGATTTTGAAAAAGCTCTTTATACATCCTTTGTTTCCTAATGTTTAAGGTGCTACATTATTGCCCAAGTGCATAGAGAGGGGGAAAAAAAGCCTCTTGCCCCTTTCTAAATGTCCAACTGTAAATCCTATATAGTACTGGACTTACCTTTTTCATTGTTTAATGTAAAATCTAAGAAAGTTGGTTTTGTTCCACCTAGATTTGTTTTCTGTATGCACCCCGGCTACTTATAGTATATCTTAACACAAAACCTCAAACCTAGGATTCAACTCCAATATAAAAACAAGCTTCAATCATACTCAATAACATCACAGTGTAATGAAATAACATTCTCTGAATCATCAAGTCCTTTTGATAGAACATATTCTGAAAAATTGACTTTAGAAAGTAAATAGCAGTGAAGACGTAGTCATAGAGAAGTTACGAATCTATAAAAGGAAAATTAACATCAGTAATTTAAGCTGCTAGAAAAAATAGAAATGCAGTACCTTTGGCGGAGAGTTGGTTGAAAATCCTACTTATTGCATCATTTATGTGAAGATTTTCTGTGGTTTTGTACACCGTTGTTTGACTATTCAATTTCAATATTGCTTTTAAAATGTTACACTCACTACGTTCGTGCATGAGATACATTCCATACATAATCACCTTGTCAAAAACTTGGGTCTCCCGAGCACAATTCATTGCTTCCCAAAATAAATCTGTATAAGTTTTCTCCATACAAGCAAATAATTGGCCTAGCACATTATTATTACAGCTCATTTTTGCCTCAATAGTTAAAGATAAAGCACCCATTGCTTCTTCTAATTTGCCATCATCATTATTTAAAACTAACAAACATTTGCCATATCTTTGATTTAAAACAATCACATTAGGATATATAGTTAGATCGGGTCGTGACGAAGAATATTTTGAGAAGTTCCTTGTCTCTCCACTTGATATGCTGGAGACATTCGCAAATATTTTAAAATTAAATTTCTTTGCATAAATAATTAACTGTTGATACAAGTGTTTGGTTACACCAAGCTCATCTGCAGTTGTAACAACAGGCCTCACAGGTGACTCATAAAACCCACGTGATTGCATGCATTCCTTGAACTTCTTCTTTACTGGTTCTTCGACTCCAGCATCCTCAATAGCAGAAAGAGCTACTTCAATCATTTCACTTCGTGAAATCATGACTATATCAAGATTAAGACTAATAGTGATATGACAAGGTGGTGCAATTTCAGCTATTGGCACACATGTTACAAATTTAACAGGAAACCAAGATTCCTTGGCATTTGATGCTGCCATTGTACCTTTAAATTCATAAATGAACACTCCATCTTGAACAGCTTGGAATGAACCATCAAAATAGCTTCTCTGATAACTTTGTTGTAATTTTTGAATTTCATTTGCAGCATCACTTTCGGTAAAAAATACCAATGGCTTGGAAAACAGCAAGATGAAGTATTTGGCTGATAACTAAATAAATAACATTAATTATCATGAGGTGTTAAAACAAACAGCACACCCATTAAACTCGGCCGTACCAACCTTTCTGATGTTCTCAACCATATTCATTCCTAAGTGCAAAGGTACACTTGGTGATGCATCCAGCAAACATCTAAGGCATTCCATATCCTAAGAAATAAAAGTATTAAAGGTCATGATGGCGGATTTAGTTAACAGCTATCAGGGTTGGGAAAGAGCTAGAATTCCCTCCCCCCCCCCCCCCCCCCCCCCCCCTCTTGCAAGAATTAAATGTATACTGGAAATAAAAATAAAAATCCTGTATAAATAAAACCAAGGATACAATTCCAGTCCTCTTACCTGCAGTTGGCAACATAATACTGGATTCAATTTTAGAATGGGTTTTGCATCTTGGTCAGAAATTGAAACATCTTTTAATACTTCTTTCCAAAATGAGTAATAGCCTACATCTAAAAATTTAATACAAACTAAAAATCACAAAACACATAACACTCTTATAACTTACCAAGTTTATCAAGAGAAATTTTAAAATCGTTCATCCTATATACCTGTAAGACAATGATAGCCCAACATGGTAACATCCCATCCATTCATCACTAGTTTCAGTGCCAACACCCTTGCTGTATATGCATTTCCACAAGAAAAAAGTATTACTGCAATGATTACCCAGATTTTTAATATAGAATGTGTTGCATTGGCAATTGTCCTTCAACCTCCTATGAACAACACAATTGAGAAGTAGTCAACCATAGGCAATACCATTCAGACATGAGACCATCTAGTCTCCCTTTAATATTGGACAAACAAAGGAACGGTTCAGTGTTGTTCGCTTACATAAGTTGTGCAGTGATAATTTTAAACATACCATCTTTAACACACATGGTAAATAACTAATTTTAGAAAGCGACTGTTGCTTCATCATGGCCTTAGAATGGGCTTCTACATCTGCTGCCTCATACCTCAATAATGACTTACCTGGTTGTGAACTGCACTAGCGTAGCCCTCTCCCCCAAACCTCCCCTGTTTTCGAACAGGGGGAAGGGCAGGGAAACCTTTTGACTCCACATTGATGTAGTTCTTTTTCTATCAAAGCACTTTTGTTGAAAGTCAATCGAGATTTTTGATATTATGTATGCTACTTGCGACCTCTGTGTCATACTAGTGCCTAAATAATGGATTAACCCTGATTGACGCATACACGCGGCTAAATTAGAAAAATATATAACCGCGGAGGACGCAAAAATGCGTCAACGCCCGACAGCCTTGTGGAGTCAAGGAAGCCACCAATCACTATTGCAGACGATTTTATATTGTTGTGACAAAATTAAAAGTATATTTTAGGTTTATACAATACACAGACTGCCATAAGAAAATGTTGAGTAAATTTTGTCACAACAATAAGACTTCTTTCTGATAAAGTATAAATATATTACGTAATATGTGACAGTCTACGGGAAAAGGGGGCACTTCACTCAAAACAAAAAAAATTGAGTTTTTTATGCTAATAAAAAGCTACAATTTATCTCAACTTAGTGCTAAAATACAGAGAAACTGGCAGCTGTATTCAGCAAAGCAATTGAACTAGAAATCGAGAAAACATAAATTGAATTTCCACTTCCGGTATAATTAATGTTTCCGTATACTTAACGGCGTACTACGCATACGCAATCAAATCGTACAGCCGCTTTTTAATGGCGACTAACGAAGTTTGCGTAGAGTTTTTTTTAGCTTTCAGAGCATCTCACAGCCAGTTTTGTTGGAATCCTTGGCTACTCTACTCCATGTAGTGGTAAACTCTCAACCAGAGGTAAGCTGTAGATTGCATGCACTATTCTCAAAGCTATGCCGTTTGTTTTTTAGCTGCTAGTTTGAAACTCCGCCCATTCCCCGTTTATTGTACTTCGAGAACGAGAGAGAATAAAAAGTAGCTTGTCTTTCCACGGCACGCTTGGGGTCTTTTAAGTTGTTTCGACATTTGAAATTTGGCGTAGACTTAGAGTAAGGGTCACTAAGACTAATTCTGCAAAAAACAAAAATAGGAGAAAGAAAGAATTTTTCCTATGACTTACTTCTGGAGCCTATATCTCAATTTCAATTTTGAGTGAAGTGCCCCCTTTTCCCATAGACTGTCACATATAATAAAGGTACACAGAATATTTTTTTAGAAACCAATATTACTTTAGCTATAACTGCTCATGATATGACAAGTAGAAAGCTATCTTGGCAAGTGGAACACTGGCATTTCAGCATCCTTGACCTGGCACCATGGCAGTAACTCTGGTGGTAGTGATGAGGAGTTTGATGATAGCAAGAATGACTTCAGTGCTGATGGGTGTAGTGACTATAGTAGTTACTAGATGGTTAATGACTGATAAGAGAACGGACAGGTACAGGAACTTCAACCACATTCTTTATAGCAACAAGTGAAACTAAATATTGTTATATAACAGGTGAGACTGCAGGGAGCCCTCTGACATATACTTCTATTATGCTATGACCAGTTGCACTTGATAGTAAGATCACAAACTATTCTATCAACAATGCAGCCTACCAGCACATCAAAAGTAAAGACACCTTGGAGTACCAAACTGAATACACTATCATATATTTGTGATGTACCTGTTTTCATACACAAAAGCCAATAAAAGGCTTCTGTTCACAAAATTTATAATGGGCTGCTCAGTTCAAAATAAACCACATCCTAAACAAATATCAGGACCAAATTCTTCCTGATTATATGACAGATGTATAAAAAAACACTTTCCCTTACCTCTATGCTCCAGTAGCAAACTGCTTCAGCCATGAAACCATACTTCCAACCTTACTAATGTGTTTACTCAGTCGCAGTGTAATGCCATAAAAGTTGTTGCCAAACGGTGCGAGTACTTTGTTATTTTAAGTCGTGAACAGCTCCTTAGCGTCAAATTTATGCTTTCCTAATAGCCTAGAGCGTACTCTATTGTTCGATAATACTGTCCCCGAGGCAATCTTCATTCTCTTTCGTTTAGTGTCACCCTCACACCAAGCAATCAATCCTCTGTCTCGCGTGCGCCCATGACCGCATTGCGTAAAGCGCAATTAACATTTTTTATTTGCATGTAATCAGTTAAGCAAGAAGGCTATCCTAAGGGCAGACTTAAAAAGTTCAAACTTCCTGTTAAACTTTGAATTCAATGTTAAAGACTACAAATTCATGCTACAGCGTGCGTAGTTTTATGCTCTTCAGTTTATCAATTATATTTAAGGATAATGTTAATAATTAGACTGGCTAGCTCGCCAATGGTGCTAAAGCGCACTACTAGCTACGAGTTAATAGTCAGCATTGTGTACCACTTGACAACATCATCAACTATGTGCAGTGGCAATAAAAACTGAATGTACACTGTAAAAATTATAGCGTGAAAACCCACCAAACTGGTGGTGTGAATGCCCACCACCTATGCATAGTGCGTCCTTCACACTTTCCTCCTAGTGTGAATGCACACTTAGTGTGAAATTCACACTCGATGGAATAGCATGGACCCTTTACCGAACATTAATTATATTCATATGCAGACAAAACCCAATGCTATTATCACTGTAATCTACCTTATAAATGTTTAGTACACTTGTGTGCTAGATAAGAGAGTTGACTACAGGCATGAAAATAGCAGTCGGCCATCGGCCAAAATCCGAACACACAGCTGGATTGGCCGTCCAACTATGCGCACGGTCGGCACTTCAGCCGATCAATCTGGGTGGGGCAAACTTTAAAAAAAAGTATAGTGGGTTTATTATCAAAATGCATTATCAGCAATGAATACTAGAAAGCGTAGTATAAGTTTGTGTCTGATCAGAATGGAATGCGAGGTAAGCTACACGCTAGTTTGCCTTGGTTGTTTTGGGCATGCCATGGTGCTATGCTCATCGCCTTGAACTTGCTAGTAAGCTTTTTAAGGACATAGATGAATTGTTATTGAGACTGTACTATCTATATGAGAAATCGCCTAAGCGATGTCGTGCGCTCTCTGATCTTATGGATGATCTCAAGGAAGTGTATAAGTTGCCTGAGGAAGGTGGTAGTCGTCCTTTGAGAGCTCACGGAAGCCGCTGGATTTCATACAAAAGGAAAGCATTACAGAGATTTGTCGACAGGTATGGGGTGTAACTCAAGCACTTCGAAAAATTCACAGAGGACCAGTCTATCAAGAGCATTGACAAACAACGTCTGAAAGGTTACCTGCTCAAGTGGAGAGAAGCAAGAAAGTTAGTTGGTTCTACTCTCTATACAGATGCTCTAAAGCCAGCGATGTAAAGATCAAGCAATGTAAAGATAGCGCTAGCTGACTTGAGCTCTCTTGATCAGCAACTGCGGTTGGTTTAGTGAGGGTGTGTGTGTGTGTGGAATCAACCCAGGATTCTTTGGACTAATTAACCAATACATTTGATATTGTATTAGCTACTAGCTGTGTTACTGTTGAGTGTTGTTCTTTAATTCAGTGCTGTGTTACTGTTGAGTGTTCTTCCTTAACACAGTAAAATTCTTTCATTCAATCATATCTTTACCATGTATAGAAAAGAATAAAACATAGCTACTGGTATAAAAGAGACAAATCAATGATAAAAGTTACAAAGCTATATAATAATTGTGTCAGATCAACCACACACAATGTCAGATCAAGTAATGCTGTGATCTGACATATTTCAGGTCACTTTAAAAAAATTATTTTCATGCCTGGACTAAGATTTTAGTCATCTGATTAATGAGATCTGGGATTATACCAATCTCTTTTTGGAAAAAAAAATGTTGATATGTGTTACTAGAATCAATGCAACTTAGAATAATTCAGCATTAATGTAAGTATGAGTTCATAGTGATTGTGGTGAGGAATTCACACAAAATTTGGTGTGCACTTCACACTCAAACGATGAGGTGTGCGCATCACACCATATTTTGGTGTGACTAGTGTTACAAGTGATTCACGCTTAATTTGGTGTGAACTACACACCTTTTGGTTTACAGTGTAGTAAATAATTTAAGGTAGCCCAGTTCAGTAGGACCCCCTGTTCCAAAACTCCCCTGAACTGACTGTAAAAGATAAGTAGAGGATATAAGAGAGTGGAGTAAATAGCTGAAGTTACACTTCTTAATCATATTTCACAAACTTTGGTATGTACATTATTCACTACAACAGCACATAAATATGTCACAATAAGTCATGACATAAAGTAATTTCCATTCACCTGATTGTTTTTCTCAATTATTAGCCCGAAATTTAAAAAAGTAGCACAATAAAAGGTCTTAAATATTCGTCCTGAGTTAGTTCATACCTAAATCAACTGTTAATTGTCAGCAATCTCCAAAAACAAAGCGTGAAAGACAGACAGGACGACTACTATAACCCTCTCGCGTATGCGCGCTGAGGTTTGCATGGTGAGTTAGTAGCAAGGAGGCGAGGTTTTTGTGATTGATAGTACCTGGGTCTCCACCCTTAATAAAGATTGTTTAAATGGTGCGACATTTTTGAGTGTTAAAAATCCTCTCAAGTTTCCCATTGAGACTGGAAGGATAAACAGTAATTGGGCAAGTCTTAAAGCGTCAGTCTCGCCAGCAGCATTAGGAGAATAAAACTCTTCTACAAAACTGATGGAATTCTTTGATGCCACAACCACTCCAGAAGCTTCAAGAGGAATCTTGAACTTCAGACCTAAACAGTTTGGAACATGTTGCTCAGAATGATAAATTTCTCTCCGCCTTGATTGGTTAGAATTATGACGGCATCTACATCTCATATAAACTCGAAATCAGTCCCTTCCAACCAATTCTTCAAACAACTGGTGACTCTGCAGTGCAATACTTTTCATAGTATGTTGCCATGCTCTTCAGTAACAGTAATCATCTGCAGGGTGGTTGAATACTTGGACCATGGCAACAGAGGCTTGGAACCTAGCTTCTTTAATTTCAGAACTCTATAAGAGGCTGCTGAATGCTCCTAATATATTCAAGCTAACTTGTTGCAGCCCTTAAGAAGATGGAGTAAGGATATTACTAAAGAAGTCACAACTTAATAGAAAAACCCACCAAAAAAAACAACAAAACAAAAAACAACAACAATCAAAAACACCAACATGACTCGATTAATGTTCATTCATCTATCACTTCTTTCTTTCAGCATATAACCAGCAGCACCACCTATCCAACAAAACACACCTACTTGCACACACACACATGTGCATGATTTTTACCTGCGTGTCACATAGGTTCGACTGAGGACCTGTGATTGCTTTGTTGCATAGTAATGATTGAAGAGATGTACCAATAATGTATCAATCTATCGGATATCGGCTGAGTTTTTCATTATTGGTACCGGTTGTTGATCTCCTGGCCATGCTGATATAATTAACCGATAAAAAGAAATGTATAAATCATGTTAATCTGACAATAATTGTAGTTCTTCTAGAGCTTAGACAATGAACAACGAAATAACTAAGGTTTTATAAGAGGTTGTCAATTTGCCATACTTTGTTGCTGCCGCTAAAGCACGAGAAGTCTGTTAATAGTGCCAGTGTTAAGCACTGTAGTACATATCACTAAGTGGTTCTTGACATACAACCACCTAGCCCGTGGAAGTAATATACACAAAAAAGATTAAAATCTATTCATAAATAATTCCTGTGACATAATGCTTCCGATTATGAAAAAATATTTATCGGTTATCGGTTGAATCCGCTATCAGTACACCTCTACCTGATTGTGCTGTACTCAACTGCTGGTAAAAGGACTCGGCACAAAAGGCAGCACAACCAACTACGTAGTTGGTCCCGCAGACGCTTTGGACAGAAATTGGCTAATGGCTGCATGCTGATTACATCCCCATCAGTTGAATGACAACACATTTACTTCCTTCAAATGGTGGAGAAGCCATTATTCCATATGGCATAGTCCCGTAAAGCAGTAGCAGCATAGTGTTCTGTAACACCTCAGAAAATGCTTCCATATATGGTCATTAAAAAAATACAGCTACTCAAAAAAACAACAATAAAAATTAAAATAAAAAAATTAAAATGGTTTGTTGGCTACATGACAGACTACTGTCCCTCCATCGCTGGGTTAAAAAAAGAAAAAGAAACTTGTATATCCTATTGATGTTTAGTTTACAATCATATTTTAACCAATATTTATACTACAATTTGTACATCATACAATAATTTTTGTTGGATAAAGCCGAGTTTGTTTGCATAGCTAGCTACCGGGGAGGAGAACGAGTACACAGCGATGTTCTAGGTAAGCAGAAGGGTTTAGAATAAGAGTAAATGTAAGGGAGTAAAAGTTTGTCCTGTATGGCTATAAGCTCTACCTTACTTCCTATTCGAGTCGGAAATATCAGCCTAGCACACAGCGATCAGGTCGAGAATACCTTCAGTCCCAGCATTCACAAGGTCGCTGTCCATTCCCAAAAAAGGTAAGAGCTCTTATCTTTCAGTCAATGTCAAGTTCTGCATGCCGGGCGCGGGAGTATCTATAGTAACCAGCGGGAATTATTCCACAGGACTCCGTACGCGGACTCGCGGTAAATCGAGTCAGTTTTTGCTTTTAAGTTTTGTGCCTTAAAAGTCCGTCCAATTGAACTAAAATTTGGTAGATAGATAGATCCAAGGCATTTGTTTAAGAAAAAGAAAGAAAAAAAAATTGAAAAAAATCGGACTTTTTGACTTTCAGTACCCGCACGCAATTTTGAATTAATATTACAAGTGGTCGGTTTTCTCATAGCGGGTCACATATTGACCAGTTGGTAGGAAACAATGGTTTGTATTGAATTGATCACCTTACAAGGAGTGTAGGGAGCTTTTTTAATCACCAGTTGCTGTGTCTTGTTCCACCCATGCCCTATCCTTCCCATCATGAGCATTTGCCAACGTTTCATCCAGATAGACAACTAGACGCTTTTCCTCTCTACTTTTTCTCATTCTTTTTAAATAAGCCATGTTGTTGCTCAATGATGCGAGGTAGTGTCTTAAAAAATTTGAATGAAATATTTTTTTAAATTTGAACACGTAACTTGGTACTATTGGTGGTGTCCATTGTCCTTCTAGTAAAGGTAAGATGCAAGAAATAAATGAATGTGTGAACTTATCACTACAGGTTCTCGATTAATTATTCTACATGCTAGATCAGAAACTGGGTGGGTATTTAACTGTGCTCTTGTGTTTAAATCCGGAAATAAATCACGTAAAACCCTTTTCTTTTTTCAACAATTATTTAGCCACCAAACATATATACAATTTATGTTATGTAGGTGACTATCATGACGAAATGACATCGAATCATTTTGAGAAGTGGTGGAATGAACAACTACTTCCCAAAATTCCAAAAAATAGCCTTATCGCCATGGACAATGCTTCATATCACTGCCGTCGAAGCAAACCATATCCGGTCAAAAGTTGGACAAAGAAGATGGTGGAATGGCTTAATAATAAAAAAATTCCGTATCCTAACAAATGTCAAAAAAAAAAGGAAAAAAAAGATGTCTAGACAATTGTCAAGAAAAGTCGGCCACCTCATCCAGAACATTTAGTGGATCAATTAGCAAAATTCACTGGCCACGAAGTTGTACGCCTCCCGGTTTCCCACTGTGAACTTAATCCTATCGAAATGGCATGGTCGCAAATGAAAGGATATATCAAAACTCATAACACTCTGTTTACTCTATCTAAAATGGAACAGCTGACTCACGCTGGTTTTGATGTAGTCACACCAGTGCGTTGGAAGTCGCTCGTAGCCCACGTACTAACGAAGACTGAAGACCACTACTGGGAGGTTGATGGACTGCAACTGGACCTTGTGGAAGAGTTCATCATATCAACGGAAGGGGACTCGGAGTCAGAACTGGAATCCGAAGATGACCTCTCTTTGGATGATTCAGAAGATTCAGATTGAGCTCTCCACTCTGTTCTTCAATATTGATCAAGCATTGTGGTGGTGAAACAGCCAACTGGCTATACCATGCTGGTAGATGGGCTAGGGACCGCTGCTTGTGAACATATATTGTGTGTACATGTAAGCAACTTTTTATATGTGTACATTATTTTATGACTAAATTTTTTTTTTTAATATTAACATTTTTTTTTTACATAATAGTACGACGCGTAAGTTGCCCATTCAAAAATGTATAGGAAAAATCGCTGTTCAATTGAAATCGGACGGGGAAAGTGAAATAGTGCGTAACTAATCGAAATACCTCGGTAATTAAGTGGAAACTAAGTGAAATACCTCGGTATAAGTGGAAACCAAGCGAAATACCTCGGTAGCTAAGTGAAATAGTATGTGCACACGCATAGAGTGTTAACCTTGGAAACATAGTTTGAGTAGTTGCCAGTTGGGGACAATGTCCTTTACCACAGAACCTCTACCCATATTAGACGGAATGTTTTACAACAGATTAGGAGGATTCGTACGTTGAAAAGAAAGTTCTAGCAGAAGCTAATCCTGAAATAAGGACATAATGAGTGAAAGATACAGTGTAGCTACAATTGCAAAAAAAGCTGGCCTACTATTAGCGAGTGCTAGCACGGGTAACCTGTGCTATTAGGGGTCAATAGCACTCGTAAAGCAATTGAAATAACACTCAGCTTCGCCTCGTGCTATTTCAATTGCGTTACTCGTGCTATTAATCCCGAATAGCACAGTTACCCGTGCTATTACTCATACAAGTAACAAACAAATACAAGTTAGAAAAACAGGAATGGCGATTACAAACCGGACTTGAGCATAGCTATGGTACTGTTGGCATTCTGAAAGGGGATCCTTACCCACTGCAATTTGTTTAAGAGTAGAAAAAAGGGAAAGAAATGAGAGAAAAAACGAACGGAATAACATAACTGGAATTTCTTTATCATTATTTAATATTTATTTAGTATTAACTTTGATATTATCTACCCTCTAGTTTACGAGTGTGTTTAGCTCATACAATCACATTCTATTGTCCTATTACTAAATATATATGCTTCAAGTAAACTGCACACAGCTTTAGGACTCTAGCTACGCTATTTATGTACAACATAACCTATACAAGCTAGTTGATATATTAAGCTTGCATTCTATATGCCAAGTTCTGACTACACACTTACCTCTTCCGTAGGCTAATCTGGTTCAAATCCAACCAGTAAGACTACTGCGCACTTAATATCAGTAAGAAACAACGTAAAAAGTCAAGAAGCACAGTAATAAAAAAAGCACTTCTTTGTTTTCTCCTCGCCGTCTCATGTAGCAACGGATAAACATGTTAGAAACTCAGGGTGGGCGCGTGTAAAGCTGTGTTTTTTTTTTATTATTCCCATAGACTTTTTGTATTGAGATTTGGAATAGCACTTTCCAGACTGCTCAACACATTTTTGTGGAAAGTTTTTGGACCGCTTCGGCGCGAGCTTTCTAATGGTGCAATTCCCGGATGCGTAGCTGCTTCTGTTCAATAGTTATTAACGGTTTTCACCGTGCCAACTCAACTTGGACATATTATAGGATAATAACATCAGACTATTGTTATATTTATATACTACTTTGATGGTTCAAAATTATTCTTATTGCATTCACATAACTTATTCCATTTATATTACCCTCCTCGGAATTGAATACTTATGCATGGCACAACTTCTGAATGCATAGCAATCAAATTTACTTATCTAACTGGAGCACCAAGAGTGCAAACTCTCAGCATTAGTTAAAAAATGCAATAATTTGCAAATAAGTCACTATTCTTGAATAACCATGTTCTTATTTTTTCAGCTTATAACAATAATAGTATTGTCCTATTTATGAATATAAATTTCTACTCGTCTAACTAGGAAATTTTAACTAATAATGTTTGTCTCTCTGTGAATTTTCTGGCATTTCAAGGTTTTTTTTTTTGTATAGGCATTAACATTTAGAACCAGCCCTTACACACTCCTGGGACTGATCCACACTTTCTAAAGCTGATTTAGGTGCTTGGTACTTTCGTTCATGACTTTCTGAGGACTTCATGGCAATCTCTGGCTTTAGTATTAACCTTGGGTTGGTAGAAAAACACTAATCACAGGAACATTAGGATTTCCTGACATGCACCTTACACGTACAATTAGGGCACACTTATTGGAGAGCAGGCATACTTAAAGTTGATGAAAGAAACACACTTCCAGTGGCAGAGACGTCCCAACACCATACAAGAAACACGTGGGTCACTCTAAATGGCAGGTAAACGAATAAATGGGTGTGGCCATACAATAGGACTTACCGTAATGTCTACCTTTTTCTCTAGTTTTCGCAAAAAGCAAGCCAAAATAAAAGAAAGTGGCAAATTTAAAGGGACTTAAATCGTTCTCTAGTCGGAGTTCCTCTTCCCTAAAGGCATAAAAAGCCTGCCACCTTCAAGATCTGCTGTTGATAGAGAGACTATTGTAACCCTCTTGCGCATACACGCTGAAGGTTAATGAACAGTTAATGAACAAAATGGCTTTACAAATACACGAACAAATTTTTCCTTTTATATTGTTGGCTACAGCATTATATATACTGCCTAGAACTAGTCATATACGTTAGCTGCATCACTTAGGCAAGTTTGTACAGGATGTATACCCATATATGCACATGACATAAAAGTGGAAGTAATACGAAACTATATATTACTACATGGTACGTTCAAGTTCAAACTGTCCAATCACATAGCTCGATTCACAATGAATAAACCTCATACCTACCTACTAGGAGGTGAATAAGTGAACTGTCCAACTAAAACTTAGTTTATATGCATTTCCTATAACCCAGAGCAATAGTACAAGTCGGTTGCACCTCTCTATGTTTGGTCAATACGGGATATACACTCTCCGCGGGACTTCGGCCCTTGGTTGTGTAAATTTCTACATCGCAGGGTTTCATTTTGACCCCCCCCAGTCAAAATGCCAGGGGGGGTATCCCCCCCACTTTTTTACCTACCTATTAAAGTTAATTGCCTACAAAAAAGTCATATTATATTGGAAAAACAATCAGAGTTCAGTACTTTTGCATCACAACAAAATTCGTCTGGGCTTTATCGATTTCCACAGTGACAGCACAGCATCAAAATTAACCTCATCAAGTTGTGGGCCTTCTATGGCTATCATCATTAGCTTCGACAGTGAAGAAGGTTGAAGTCTATTACGAAGTCGATTCTTGATTTTTTGTTTCCTGTCACTAAATGACCGTTCCACTGTTGCTGTCGACATGGGCAAAACCATAGCTATAGAGAGCAAGGTCTTGATATTGGGAAACGTCACACATTTTGCCTCACTTTTGAAGAACTGTAATGCTAGTTTTTGAAGTGAAAATCCCTTCATTTCTTCAAACAAAAGGGATTTAAATCCTTTCCATTTCAACCTTGTCTCATGTATGCTGACATCAGCTGGAACTGAAAATGTCTCTCTATCATATTCAACTGTGGTAGGCTTTCCATAAAAATCCAGAAGCTTTTCCAATTCTGTATTTTTTTTTTTTTGCTTTTTTTCCCTTATTATTGGGGTTGCTAATGGTGTTAATTGATAGCTGTACTTTCAAGGGCAAAAAAAAAGTTAAAAGTTTACTCAGAGTATTTCAGCTTAGTTGTGAGATTAGGGAATCTATTATTTTAGATAGCAAAAAGTATTACTTAAAATTATTACCTAGTCCACTTTAATTTTGACCCCCCCAGACAAAAATTTCTGGTTGAAACCCTGCATCGTGATGTAACCTATACATAAACCCTACTTTTTTTTGACCAATCACATTATATGCATTTCCTATAACCCAGAGCAATAGTACAAGTCGGTTGCACCTCTCTATGTTTGGTCAATACGGGATATACACTCTCCTCGGGACTTCGGCCCTTGGTCGTGTAAATCCCATACCAATTTCTACATCGTGATGTAACCTATACATAAACCCTACTTTTTTTGACCAATCACATTAGCTACAAGTGATACTATTATAAAAATATTTTTCTTTTGTAATATGCCTGTTGCATACCTTCATGCCGAGTACTGCTAAAGCAACATGCATAATGCTACTGACTGGTGTATACCTGTAAGGAGTTGGAACATGGCCTGAAAAACGTCCCAAAACTCCCGCTTGTTACAGGCATCATGCTTTTACTGGTTTGTACAAGCTGGTTGTAACGGTGGTATAACAATTATGCTGGCTTACACATGTGTGTCTGTTAGATGCCTATAACATGCCCACTACCTGTGTGATTTTTTGGCATAGGACACTATTTTCCTAACCTTCACTTAATTTACCTTCTTCAAACTGCCACCAAAGCTGACTTGCCCATCCACATCTTCACTTTCGGATTTTCCACCTATTGACTCACTGCTTACAACAATGTCTTCCTCGCTAGCTGTCATTACTCCTCTAAAAAGAATGAGGGGAACATAGTATAAATAAAAAATATATACCAAAATTTGAGCACAATCATTAAAATATTTCCAAGTTAGAGATCGATAACGTGGTCAGAACATACTAATACAACGTACCTACGAGTGAAATAAGTAAAGAAAGGTCCCACTACTATCTCAATTCACACCTCCAACGACTCCACCACCAAACGACTCCACCACCAGAGAATCTCCTAAAAGAGAAGATATTCGGCCTCGTGCGTTAATGATCTGGTAACTCACGTGACATCACGTGACAATTTCAGCGCATGGCGGTAAAACGATTACGCGCAACCATTTTAAAGAAAGCCGCTGACCCTCACCTTTGACCTCACGCAATGTCTTTGCGCGTGCTCTTGGTGCCAGCTTTCACCTTCGACCTCTGTGGAAGTTGTCCTTGGTGACCCTGCAAGATTGAAGTAGGTTGGTTGCTCGGTGTGATAACAAGTAAGTGTACTAAATACTCTGATGTGTATAGAATAGATAGCTAATGATGCATGTTGCATGTAGAGCTATGGTGAATGACAGATTATTTGCCATGACAAAAAAATCGAGTTTTCTTTAAGCACCTCTCCCCTCCCCCTCTTATAAAGCATGTAACTGTCTGAACTAATCTTTTCTGCTGCCAATTCATTGCTGAACCAGTACATTAAAGGAAAAACAACAACACAATGTCACTAAGTACTAGGGAGGTTGGGGGGGAGGAATTTTATTAGGTACAGTGGCTGAGTCGAGTGTTTACTGTCATGCTTGTAATCACAAAAAATCTTACCTGACGATGACATGGAAGATGTATATGGATAAGAAAACCAAAAAGGAACATGTTTTGACTTTGTTCATGTTAAGTTATTGAATGTGCTTCATTACTACCTTTCATAATGTTTTCAGTAGGTAACAAATTAACAATTTCTAAATTTAATAGTACGGTGCGAAATTGCCGATTAAAAATGTATGGGGAAAATAACTGTTCAATTGAAATCGCATGGGGAAATGAAATAGTGCGTAACTAAGTGAAATACCCGGAAACTAAGTGAAATACCACAGCTGCTAAGTGAAATAGTACGGATAGATAAGTGTGCATGCATGCAGCATTAACCTTGAAAATGTACAGTTCGAGAGATTCTAGTTGGAGACAATGTCATTGTGTACCACAGAAGCTCTACCCATATTAGATGGAATTTTTTTTACCATTTTAGGATGAGTTGTAGGCTGAACACGAAATTCCAGAGGAAGCTAATGCTGAAATACGAAGATAGTGAGTGACTGATACAGTGTAGCTACAAGTGCAAATGATAAAAAAAAAAGCTGGCCTACTATTAGCGAGTGATAGCAGCACGTGTAACCTGTGCTATTAGGGATCAATAGCACTCATAAAGCATTCAAAATAGCACTCTCCGAGTACAATTTCAATTACTTTACAAGTGCTATTGATCCCTAATAGCATGGTTACCCATGCTATTGTACTCACACTAGTAATATAAAATGGTATTTGATAACCCACACTTATTTTTTTAATTAACAGTGGTATACATGATGAAAGTGGCTAAGGTATAAGGCTTAGTAGGAAAAATAAATAATACACACAAAAAAAAGAGAATGGGGGTAATATTTTATTCTAAGTCTTGGTACACAATTACATCTTATAAAGTATATTACACGATTAATTTAAAATATCGATTGCTGTCTAACTTAGCTCCCCCCTGGGTGAAAAGCCGGAAGAGCCCTAATGATAGTAGGGATTGAACATGTTTACAATCAGTATCGGTCATGATCCTCAGAAGTGTATCTGAGAGTTGGCTAGAGATAAATTTATCGTAGTGACAGTGGTTAGTGTGCAGTAGTTCAATATGATGGGATTTCCTGGATAATATTGAATTATTCAGATGTTCAATTTCTTATATGATATTTTCAATGAATGCAATTTTTTTCCTTTATGCTGGTCCACCAAATTGAGGCCCATGTGAAATATACACTGTCCACACATCGGGGATTTGCAACTGTTGCATTTTCTATATCTTCCGCTAAGTTTATCTAATTTAGGATAATGAATTTTTATTTATTATAAGGTCTATCATTTAGATAGAGCTGAGCTTTCTTCCCTGTGGCTAACCTCTCAAATTAATGTTGTTGTTGTTATTATTTTTTCCACACTGTCTTGACCATCTATTTCTGCATTATACTACATATGTATTCATGGATGGCCCTACCTCTTGTTGTGTTACAACTGGCCAATCTAGAGATCCAGAACCGCTGTGTTAGTGAATATGTTTAAGAGACTATACCTCTCGAACTGTTTCTAACAATTTCTTGGGGGGATTAGCTTGCAGAGTATGAGTTGAAATTTCATGATTGCATTTATTCACTTCAGTGTGTTTTCTTTTTCTATTGCTTTTCTTTGTAGTGGGATGGAGTGGGTGGAGCTGCTTTCGATGTCTCTGCCTTAAACCAGCTGTGAATGATGGCTCAAGAAGTGTCAACATTAGATCATGTACTACCTGACACTGCTGTAATGATGGCAAGTGAGTGTTCTCTAGAGTGTGTTTGTAATAATATAAGGAAGTATTGATTCCAATAGGTCTACATTGCTAGAATATATCACCAACACTCAGAGCAGTTAGTGGCTCTGGCTAGCTTGTTGTGGTCACCTAGGACACAAGTGTTTGTGTGACAATAAATATACATGTAAATGTGTATGTCAAGTTATGTAATCAGTATATGAGACCAGTACTATCGCAAGATGTTGACAATCTTAGTGAGTAGTCAGTCATTCTCGGCTGAAATAATTATTGGCTGTTAGAACGAGAAAAATTTGCTATTATCTTAGGGGTTTTACCCACACTAATTAAGCCACAATTAACTACGTGATGAGTGAGCAAGTTAACGGAGATGTAGCCCACCATCACATCACCCGAACCCAGGTAAAGGTCGACAGAGGACGTGCAAATACTGCGACCATGCGGCTAAGTGGTCACATGTGGTGTGTCACATGTGGAGCAATGGCACCCGGGCACAATTACATTAGTCCTAATAGCCACTGTTCTCAGTGCTTGTAGCCTAAGCCTAGCAGCTACCTGTTACTGCCTTGCCAGAATGGCTGATTCACCCGACACTATTAGCTCTCTAAGGATGACTGCTCATCAGTGGTAGTTTGTTTTGTTTTTTAATAGTAAGGGGCTGGAGATATACTGTCTGTACTCTAAATAATTAGCTTTCTGTAGGTCAGGTTGGATATATAGGATCTACATCATCAAGCCACCACCTCATTGTGAAATCATCAGTACCCGGCTTATGGCCTTTCATACACAATAGATACTTACAGATGTAATCAGCCGAAAACAGGAGTTCTATGGCTCGATAATACATGGGCATGCTGCCGGTCCATTTGCCTTGCTTAACTAGTGCAGTTAGGTTAAGAGTTGGACTATAGTTCTGATGCTGTTACTGAGAGCATGCTGCCAACCCTCATTATGGTCAGGCATAGGCTTCGTTACAGGTGTGGGGTGCATGGCCGGCTCCCACTCTTCTTATTCTAACCTTCATGCAAAAATTTATGATCATCATTGTCCATTGCATATTAGTAACTATCTGCAGTATTTAGTAATGGATCTGCAGTATTTAGTAATGGCCAGACCCTCTCACGGTATTGCCAAGATTGGCTCTGTCAAAGTGATCAGTTTTCTCGAAAGCATAGAAACTCCTGAATCAGTCAGGTGCATGCTGTAATTGAGATTTATGCTGATGTGAGTGTTACATGAGAAGGGAGGTGGAGAAAATAGGGGTTACATGATGAGAGAGATTAGAGAATGAACTAGTGCTGGATGTGTGTTAGGACTCATAAGCCACACTACACTATGGCCAGTGTGGCATTATATAGAGCATAGGTAGGAGGTTCTAGTGCATATTGTAGTTAGATTTTACTAGAGGTGTGACGGTCCACCGGGGGCCCTTTAATAGTGTCTTATTCTCACACTATCACATTCGCTGCCTGTCTCTATTCTCTTACTCTCAGGCTCACTGCCTGTGTATTCTTGCACTATCAGGCTCACGGCCGTCATTCTCAGGCTCGCTGCCTGTCTAGTCTTACGCTATCAGGCTCATATTCTTTCACTATCAGGCTTACTGCATGTCTACTCTCACTCGCAGGCTTGCTGTCATCTATTCTCTCACTCTCACTCAGGCTCGCTGCCTATCTATTCTCACTCCATCAGGCTCGCTGCCTGTCTATTCTCTCACTATCAGGCTAACTGCTTATCTATTCTCTTGCGCTCACTCAGGCTTGCTGCCTATCTATTCTCACTCTCACTCAGGCTCGCTGCCTATCTATTCTCACTCTCACTCAGGCTCGCTGCCTATCTATTCTCACTCTCACTCAGGCTCGCTGCCTATCTATTCTCACTCTCACTCAGGCTCGCTGCCTGTCTATTCTCACTCTCACTCAGGCTCGCTGTCTATTCTCACTCTCACTCAGGCTCGCTGCCTCTCTATTCTCACTCTCACTCAGGCTCGCTCAGGCTCGCTGCCTATCTATTCTCACTCTCACTCAGGCTCGCTGCCTATCTATTCTCACTCTCACTCAGGCTCGCTGCCTCTATCCTCACACTATCAGGCTCACTTTCTATCTATTCTCACACTCAAGTTACTGTCTATCTGTTTTCACACCCAATGCTGTTAAAGCATTCTTGCTCTTTAGCTCACCAATGTATTCGTGTGCACTCTCGGGCTCACTGCCTATCAATTCTCATTCTAGCCACCTATCTAGTCCCACATCCAGATATCTAGTTTCAACTATCAGGTTCGCCACCTATCTCGCACTCAGTGTACTGCCTTGCCACAGCCAGACTCACCACCAATGTATTGTCATGCTTGAGTAGTATTTGTCTTACCCATCCTCACACTCAGACTTGCTGCCAACTAGTTGCACATCGTCATACTCTATCTGTGCACTCTCTCACTGCCATCCGATCTTGCACTATCAGACTTACCTACTTAATCTTGCACTGAGCCCCAGGGCCTATCTATTTTTGCATGCACTATCAGGCTTGCTGCCTATGTTTTCTCTCAAACTTGCTGCCTAGGTATTCTCAGACTCACTTTCTATGTATTCTCAGGTTCGCTGCCTATGTATCTATTCATAGGCTTACTGCCTATCTTGTCTCAGGCTCACTACCTATGTATTCTCAGGCTTGCTGTCTATCTAGTCTCAGGCTCACTGCCTATGTATTCTCGGGCTCACTGCCTAGGTATTCTCAGGCTTGCTGCCTATGTATTCTCGGGCTCACTGCCTATCTAGTCACAGGCTCACTGCCTATGTATTCTCGGGCTCACTGCCTATGTATTCTCAGGCTCACTGCCTATGTATTCTCAGGCTCACTGCCTATGTATTCTCAGGCTCACTGCCTATGTATTCTCAGGCTCACTGCCTATGTATTCTCAGGCTCACTGCCTATGTATTCTCAGGCTCACTGCCTATGTATTCTCAGGCTCACTGCCTATGTATTCTCAGGCTCACTGCCTATGTATTCTCAGGCTCACTGATGTATTCTCAGACTCACTGCCTATCTGTTCTCAGGCTCACATATGCATCTGCATGGCACTCACTCAATTACCCCGTCACGCGATCAGGACATGTTCCTTCTCACTTGTGTCTGTTGCTGCCTCCACCAGGCACACCGACTGTTACTATTAATAGCTAATGCCAACTTTTGAAGTTCCATGTGAATAGGGATGTGGAGCAGATAATGCAACAGGGGAGGGATATTCTTAGTAGTTGTAATACACAATACTTTCACACAACTGACATACCTACGCAAGACTTAACCTTCGTGGTTAGTCTAGTGGAGCAATGAATTTTCAAGTAAATACTGTTGCATACGGCTTATAACTGACAAATAGCGTATTAACTTACCACCGCCACTAACTCAAATAGAAATGGAGCTCCCACAAGTTTTTGAGTTTTAACTGCACCCACAATAGAATTCAAATTGGTAAATAATTCGCTTTCTAGGGTGATACTGGTAATGATCGCTAAACCGGAGGATTCCTTTTAGTGAAGTTTGGGATGGGGTCGAACACGGAGCGAACACAAAAAGATGCGAGGGTCAAAGTACAAATGACATACGTACGTCCACACATAAATTACAAACAAAAATCCCTGATTTTCAATTGTGTTACCCCTGAGAGTGTCTCACTCGCATTTATAGGAGTAAATCTTGGAGTCACAAGCCACTTGACTACGGCAAGAGTGGTGTAGAGAGGAGTTATGGTACTGTTAGCATGTGAGGTTAGATTCTCCACCCGGTAGTGGTGTGACAGTCAGACAGACCACCTTAACGTAGCTGTCCAGGGCAGGCTGCCCTTCATTCAACATCTAATACTACTGCGTACTGCCCCTCACTGCTGTTAGGGCAAGCAGCCCTTCAGCTAATCACTAAGTGTGATACGTACACTCTGCCCTTGCTCAGGTCTTCTTACCTGGGCATGTGGTCCCTCACTTATTAACGACTGCTGGGGGCACTCTCCTTACTCGACAACCACTACCCAGGTTGTGTTCCTGGAGTCTACTTAGACTCCAGTGTGCAGTGAAAGCAGGTGAGATGGGAGTATACAGGACTCACCAGTCCTGGTTTACTGAAGCTGTGCCCACTCGGGTTACCCGAGATAGACATGGTGGCTGGAGTCATCCAGGTACCAGGCGCTGATCACAGCTCCAAGGTCAGTGGCACCACTCCCTTCTCCGAGGAACCAATATGTATTCACTGTATGGCCACATCACAAAGCCAGTGAGAGGGAGAAGGTTGGGGGTCATGGGTAGTTCAGCAGTACTCTTGTCATAATGCTCAGTTCTCAATGTGTATGCTAGTCTGTACTTACTTTCACAGGTATACAGCCTACTACCATTGGTAAGAGAGCTGCCAACCCCCTCTCCTAACCTATCACTTATAGCCTTGGGGGTGTAGGCCGCCTCCTGCAGCCCTTTGGGGACTCGGCAATGCAGGGCAATTAACGCTAATTGCCACTGACCTGCCGAGTATCTCACCCCCAAGGCCACACAGGGGGTGGGTGGGTCCAGGGTCATACCACTGCCTCATGCACAAGGAACATGCGCAGACATGACCACGGGCTCACATCAGCACAGACTGCCAATGTGTAGTTTAGGAGGATGACACCAGGCAACCATACCAATAAGGCGAATCAGTTCTTTTGTTAGTTAGTGGGAGAATGTGTGCATCAAAATATGAAAGAGACCATCAACTATTTTGTTTACTTTGCCATTCATGAATCTTGAGCTGATGGAAGCAAATTAATTTAATATTAGAATTCCACCATGTGTTAAAAATGTTACTGCAAACATGTCTTTCAATATGCATGCTTGTATCTACATCAGCAAGGCCAATCTTTCTAGCACATTTCCCATTTTGTGAAATAACATGTAATGTACGTGTATTACATTGTTGAGCAACAAAGTTACGTATTACAAGTGCAACATATGTAGTATTCTTTGAAATATTTATGTAAAGATGGTTCTGATGTTTCGTACTGCTTAGAAAAGTTTAGTAGAATCTTTTGCAATCTATCTTTATTTTGCTCTCTGTTAAATTCTCAGGATTAAGCAAAACTATCTCAAATTGCATGAAATTATTTGCTCACATAATTACGACGTGACGATAGGGGGGCTTTTTCCACAACAGTACCCTATGTGAAGCCAACAGCTTTATGTTTTCTCAAACTTTCATGTTTTCTCTGACTGCCAGAACAACTATAACATTACACTTTATTTCATCATTAGTATTCACGCATGCTCATTTGTTCTTATTTTCGTGTACCGTCGTGCATCGTCGATGATTTGTTTTTTGTTTATATTTATCACCTCAACACTGTCATTGACTGTTCTTAACTGGAACTCTGACGTTACCATACCCACTAGTGGGTCTTCACTGCACTATAGTTACTCTGTTTCTGCTTAGTGTAGTGCATGTATGCCAGGATCAATGTGATTTCTCGCATGAACACCTGCAAACCAAAAAAAAAAAAAAACTTGCCCTTCGAGCCTACCCATACCGAATCATCTTCCTACACCACTGTTTGCATTTGCTCTTAAATTTACTACTTTTACATTTTTGTAACAAAAGGAGTCCATCTGGATGCTTTCTGACTGGCAAGCAACACCCCTTTTTGGTAATTAGAGCAAAGTTTAGTGAAGCCATCCAACATTTTGATGCCATTTGTACAGGATCCTGATAGATGCGAGCACAATGTTGCAATCATAAGTACTCTCTGTATCACATGCACATACATGAACAACTGTGGCATGTAAAATCATTGAGTAATGATAGTTTCAATTATTACAAATTGTGTATCAGCCCATGAGTAAATTGTAGAGCTTTTGCTGCTATGTCTGTACAAATTAAAGTTTTTGTTGTGGGGCTCATCACACCTGGCTTCCTCGTGTACGAATTCATATATTGTATACACTTACATATACATATTATGTGTACAGTATATAAAGTGCCATTGTGGTCTCTTTCACTCATCTTAGTAAAAGGTACTTTTCTTGTTGTTGTTTTTTTTTTTTTACGTTCTTACATTCATAATGTATATTTTTGTTTTCTAATTAAGCATTCCTATAATGGTTATTATTGAGACCTTTATCAAGTAGAGATAAGCAGTGTAACATCAACTGCTGTACTGTACTGTAGTGAAAACAGCATTGTGTTCCTGAAAGGAACACCAAATTGGTAACATGTGATTACTTTCCCTTCTTTGTTACAGGTTGGAGATGAAAGTGTGTCCAAGGAATTGCTGTGGACGTTTCCAGTGACAATTCAATCCTTGTTTGAAGGAAAATCTACTGGAGTATTGAGGACAATTAAACCTATCACTGACACTGTCATAATCCAACTCTTTAAAAGCGTCTTCATACTGAAAATTTACAGTATTTTATTTTTATGGAATAGTTCATTAGTATTTTGTCAATGGCATTGGGAATGGTAGGTATACTAGCTTACGAGCAGTCTGCATTAATTTCAGAATAAAGTTGACTAACTAACATACTCAAGGTTCCTTCAGTTAGTGACCTCATAGTGCTGCCTTGAGTCGTCACGTTGATCGTACTGAAGTTGTATTTAATCTATGAACAAAGGGTGGGGAAGGGAAGGGCGGAGGGGAGAGGAGGTGCGGAGGAGGCGAGTGAGAAGCATGGACCCAGGAAAAGTTGTATGCTGCTCTCATTGTCGCTAATAGATACTCTAGATCATACACATGTAGATTGCTCCATGAACTTTATAGAGTTGTGGTCTGTCGACTTAAGAATATGTATCACACAGTATAACATTAGCTTCAACTTTTAGAATAAGCAGTCACGTCCAAAATTGAAGCCACACCCTTTGATTGTTGTGTGAACAAGTAGCTATTATTATTAAAAAACTACAGTTGCAAAATATTGATGTGTACCCACAGCTATTTTTCCAAGTGATCATGTACTTCAGCATGATTGAGGTGGGTCTGTTGGCTCAGAAATGGTCAGCCCAGCAGAAATGGTCAGCCACGCAGAGATGGTCAGCCGGTCAGCCCGAAGTGGTCAGTCCCGCAGCATGCAATGGTCAATGGTCGTCCATTTGCGCATGCGCGAGTGCTTAAGGTTCAAAGTTTGTTTGATTGGCCGCGCTCTATAGGTCAAAGGTGAGGGTCAGCCGTTCTGCACATAACGTCGTCCATTTAAAAAATGAGCCGGTAAATAGTCGTCAATGAAGAATACTCGCTCCAGTGAGATTCTAATACGAATATAGTTGACTGCCATCAGAGTCTTCACTTCAGCGGTGCGCCCAAGATGATTCTCCAACCAGTACAGATTTATTGTTAGTTGGGAAAGGGTAAGGAACACACACGCACACTGAATTACAAAAATAAACGGACTAGCAAAAGTGATACTGAGCACATGCATAATATGGAAATCCCGGATGGGCGCCGGACCGATGCCTAGCTAGCCAGCCGGCTCATTCTCTCCCGCCCACAAAACACAAAGCCAATGCGGCTCACAACATGATGACATGTTTGTGCATGTAGTTGTCTCCTGTCCTCTCTTCCTGCCTTCTCTTCTGTTTATCCCTTGTCCTTCCTCTCTGCTCCACTTCCTTCTCTTTCAATGGAGAGCGGACCCACAACCTCTCTCCTCCCCCTGAACTAATCGTTTCTGCCGCCAATTCATTGCTGAAAGTGTGAGTTATCGAATACAATTTTTTATTACTGTAGTATTAGTAATAGCACGGGTAACTGTACTATTAGGGATCAATAGCACTCATAAAGAAATTGAAATAGCACTCGCCGAGTACTATTTCAATTGCTTTACGTGTGCTATTGATCCCAAAAGCACAGGTTACCCGTGCTATTAGGGATCAATAGCACTCGTAAAGAAATTGAAATAGCACTCGCCGAGTACTATTTCAATTGCTTTATGAGTGCTATTGATCCCAAAAGCACAGGTTACCCGTGCTATCACTCGCTAATAGTAGGGCATCTTTTTTAAAAATCATTTGCATTTGTAGCTACACTGTATCAGTCACTCACTATCTTTGTATTTCAGGATTAGATTCCTCTGGAATTTCGGTTTCAACCTATGGCTCCTCCTAAAATGTTGAAAATTTTCTGTCTAATACGGGTAGAGCTTCAGTTGTACAGAATGACATTGTCTCCAACTAGAATCTCTCGAACTGTATGTTTCGAAGGTTAGTGCTGCACGTGTGCGCACTTATCCATACTATTTCACTTAGCTACTATGGTATTTCACTTAGTTTCCACTTAGTTTCCGTGCTATTTCACTTAGTTACATGCTATTTCACTTAGTTACGCACTATTTCACTTTCCCCGTGCGACTTCAATTGAAGAGTGATTTTCCCCACACATTTTTGAATGGGCAATTTACGTGCCGTACTATTAAATTTAGAAATTGTGGTGACAATACTCCATCTGACAAGAAATAGTCTGAGAAATCAATAATGTATGATTGGGTTTCTTTCAGGGGGAAGGGTGGGATGGGGGGGGGCTTTTTTCCCACGAGTGTAAATCCCCACTCTCTTAGAATTTGTTACCTACTGAAAACATTATTGAAGGTAGTAATGAAGCACATTCAATAACTTAACATGAACAAAGTCAAAACCTGTTTCATTTTGGTTTTCTCCATATACATGTTCCATATCCGTCAGGCGTGGCAGTAAACACTCGCCCGCTACTGTAACTAATAAAATGCTCCCCCCACCTCCCTAGTACTTTAGTGAGGTTGTGTTTTTTTTCCCTTTAATTTACTGGCAATATTTAATTAACATGATGAAGTGGCTAAGTAGGAAGAAAAAAAAATACAAAAAAAAAAAAGAGTGGTGGGGAAACTTTTATTCTCAGTTTTGGTACAGAATTACATCTTATAATGTGTATTGCATGATTAACTTTAATGTCGATTGCCCCCCCCCCCCCCCCATTCACATTGTCTAACTTAGCTCCCCCCTGGGTGACAAGCCGGAAGAGCCCTAATGGTAATAGGGATAATAGGGTGTATTGAACATCTCTATAATCGGTATGGGTCATGAGATCCTCAAAAGTGTGTCTAAGAGTTGGCCAGAGATACGTATATTTATCATAGTGACAGTGGTTAGTGTGCAGTAGTTCAATATGATGGGATTTCCTGGATAATATTTGTTTGACTAGGTATAATCATACTTGATTATTAAAGTTCAATTTTTTTTTTAATAGCAGCCGAAATGTTTGATTAATAAAAACATTTAGGTATGACTAGTGGTTTCAACTTTAATAATCAAGTATGAATATGATGGGATGGAAGTCAACGGCTTCTATATTGATATTTGAACACTGCTGATGTCTTAATTTACTTGTAGGCCTTCACTATGTACATGTATATAGAAATTTGAAAGTAAGTAGCTGCAGCCAATAGCTCCACATTAGTTCTCAAGATGTCTGGTCGAAGCATTTTTTTGAAGTGAGAATTCATATCAGGTGGATTTATTGAAGTTAAATGGGGAACAAAACAATTGCGGCCACATTAAGTCGATCAATTTAAAGAATCATAAAAAATACAATATTAAAGCTGTATGCGACATACGGTAATCAAAAGACGTCTAAAAGACTGCTCATTCTGACAATGGCAAAAACCTTCATTTGCTATGTAACCTTTCCAATTTTTTGCACCATTTGATCAGGAGTTTACGGCTTCTTGTTTTACAACCTTTGAGGCTATTAAAAGCTTCTGGTGAATTTAGCCATGTTAGAGAAGAAGAAAGTAAGGACAGATAGTTAGCTACCTGTGCAGCCATTTTCCTTAGGGTTAGAACTGTAGAAAGTAATGATGGAGCCTCAGGGAAGCCTGTATAATCAAGCAGTACTAAGTCCAGTAGCATTGGAAGTCTACCTATTACATGTATTAGTAGGAAGGGGTGATGAATCTGTAATGGTAGAAAGAGTGCTAGGAGTGTGAGAGAAGCAAGCAAGAGAAGGTTTGTTCAGTTTATTTGAATGTTAGAAGTGAATGTCATACTATTCTGTGTTGAAACCACTTTATTTACCTGTATAAAGTTGGATTTTTCTATAGCCTTACTTTATACATTAAAATATGATGGGAAGAGAAATGTATTTTATTTTATCACTTATAAAAAGTCACTGATGAAGGCTACATGGAGCCGAAACGGATGAACTATTATTACAGATCCCTAACAAAAATGTTGTATGCATACTGCACACATTCGTGCTGCCTTACTGCACTCATCATGTACATATGCAGCACATGTGCTGCAGGCGTAATACTGCTATCAAGCATGTATACTGCATACAGAAAAATTGAAACAGCGCCTCACATGTGCCACATATGTGCATATGAGGGATGCATGTGTGCACAATAAAGCATGCCACATGTGTGCATTCTCTTGTATGCTATACATGCGCAGTGGCATGTATGCCACTCATGAGTTGTGCACCCTTCTACTTGTATGCTGCATGCCTATGGCGCGTTTCAATTTGTGTGTATGTGGCACACAAGCACTATGGTATATTTCTGCATGTCTGCCTGGTAGACGTGGTACATGTGCTGCATGTCTGCCTGGTTAGATGTGTTACATGTGCTGCATGTCTGCCTGGTAGATGTGGTACATGTGATGCATGTCTACCTGGTAGATGTTGGTACTCTGCCGTCGTTGTAGAGCTGGAATGAGTCAGGAAGTGGGAGCGCACACAACTCAAGCGAATACTATTGCCTTTATGAGAAGTTATAAGTAAGGAATCAAGTACAGTACTTATGTATGACGCATGATGATACATGCATTGGGTATGAATAACATTAATGTAAATGCGATTTGGTAAGGGTCGATAACATATCATGGTATCGTGGGTAAATTAACATGCACATGGCACAATAGCAACATGCACATAAGTGTTTGATATGCATGTGGCATAGTAGCAATATGCACATGTGTATTTGACATGCACATGGTATAGTAGCAACATGCACATGTGTACAGTGCGTCCAGCTTAAAGAGTAGACATTTTAGATCTCTAAAGCTATACCTATTACAGTAACACTAAGCTTAAGGCATACCATTTTCATCCTTTCAGATCATTTTGCACCTCAAATCGAACAAATTGGTGGAGCAGAAGTATGAGAACCGCGCTATTCCCGTAGACTTACATACATTTAACGCCATTTTTCTTGACGTCATGATTTCAGGCCGCCCTCGTCACAAATCGTACTAAAACTTCAGTCGTGCCCTTTCACGGTATGGCTTCCGTTAGGGACTTTCCCTTACTATAACCGCGGGCGGCAATTATGAAATTAGCACGTTCATTTGTGACCGCCGTACAATGGCTTCAGTTAACAACAATGCTAGTTCTGAGGTGCCAGTAGGCACTGGAAAGAAACGAATAAGGGGAGATCTCCTACTACTGTCTGACTCTACTAATGTTCCTCCAGGCTCCAAGAGGGCCAGTAGTACCACTGGTGTTCATAAGATCAAGAGGAAGTGGAATGCTCCAAGAGGTAGACATGTGTCTATGTCTCCACCTCCAGTATCCACCCCTGCAGCATCCACACAACTTGCAGTGACCACCCCAGTTCAGCTGGACACACTTGCAGTATCTCCTCCTGCTGTATCCCCACCTGTAGTGTGCCCCCCTGTACAACTAGATCCATCATCCCTACCTGCAGCATCTGATCCTGTACCACCACTACCACTGGATACTCTAAGGCACCTTGTGCGTGAACACCCCCATGTTATTGAAGAAGGCATGAACAAATTGCAAGGATGTACTGAAAGAAATACTACATTTACCACACAAAAAGCCACAACACTTCAGGTGTTTGGTGCATGTGTGCATAATGGCATGGGTATTTTACAATCCAGCAAGATTGCTGCAACATCCATGGGTTTTAGCTGTGAAGTGGTGAGAAGGTGGGCGAAGGAGATCTATGTTGATTTCCTTGCAACTTTGACATCACTTGAGGATGTTACAGACGAGGTGCTGCAGCAGGAACTTCAGTCAGATCGAGGAAAACATCCTAAATGGGTGTCCTTGATTAGTGATGAAAATGTCAAGGCTGCTGTGAAGTCCTTCATCCATGAGAATGGCTACGTCAAAGGGCGGCCGAATCTGACACTAATGGATGTTGTATCATGGGTGAAGGCAGCATATGATGTTGAGGTGAGCAAGTCATCTGTGGGTGAGTGGCTGCACTGCTTGGGTTTTTCCTATGTCCAACATACCAAGGGAGTGTATTTTGATGGCCACGAAAGGGTGGATGTTGTGGCAACTAGGCAGGCCTACTTGGAGACACTGGAGATTCATGACAAGCAGACATGGCTGTATAACTCTCCTTGTCCTGATCCCGCAATGCGTCCCATCATCCGAGTGTACCATGATGAGTCGACGTACTATTCCAATGCAGATCAATCATTTCATTGGAGTGATGGCACAAGGCAGGTACTCAAGAAGAAGTCACTGGGCCAGTCAATCATGGTCTCGGACTTCGTTGAAGAAGTAGGCGGGATGTTGGAAGTTGATGAGGAGAAGGCAACTTTGCTGCTGGAACCACACAGAGATGGATACTTCACTAATGACATGTTGATCACTCAGGTGTGAAGTAGTAGTAGTAGTAGTAGTAGTAGTAGTAGTAGTAGTTATCATCACCTATGTATCACAGTCATTATAGTATAATATAAATTCAGTAGCAGTAGAATTCCTAATATCTACTAATAACAACAAAACAATGGAACTTTTGGTTGGTGACCTTTTTTTTTTTTTTTTTTTTTACGTCACACTATATCACTTCAAGTATTTAATTGGGTAGACTCACCAGGCTATTTCCATCTTCGAAAGGAAATATCCACAGTGTCAAGGCCTCTTCATTTTTGATAACGCCCCATCACACACGAAGAAGCCCAAGGATGCACTGAATGTAGAGGTCATGAACGTGCGTGATGGTGGCAAGCAGCCCTTTCTGCGAGACACGGTGTGGGATGGGAAGGTTCAGCAACTGATTACAGCTGCTGGTGTGCAGAAAGGAATGAAGACTGTGCTAGAGGAGAGAGGCATCAACACTCGCGGCATGAATGCCGTAATGATGAGAGAACAACTCCAGCAATTTCAGGCAAGTTACATTGAACCTACATAGGAAAAACAGATAACTTACAATAGTTATAAACAAAGGATAAAGCTCAGTATTAATTCACAACTGAATTTAGAGCTTAAATTAATGTGGCTTTATCTTTGTTGTTATTTTTATAATTTATTTGTTTATTTTATATTTATTATTGTTATTTCCCCTTATCATTACTATTATTATTATTATTATTATTATTATTATTATTTTATATTTTTGGGGGAGGGGGGAGGGGGTGAGTGGGAGGAGAAAAACCTAACTTCCATTGAGTTTTACTTATTTTGTTCCCCTTCACATCAAATAAATGGAGTATGGTATGTATTGTTGTAGGACTTTCAGGATTGCACCACAATTCTAGAAGAAGAAGTTCATTGTCGGGGGCATATTTGTTTGTACCTCCCCAAGTTCCATTGTGAACTGAATCCTATTGAGCTAGTGTGGTGCCATTCAAAGAAGTTCACAAGAAGCCACTGCAATGGAACCATCACAAGGCTGCGCAAGATAGTGCCCCAGTCATTTTCTTTGGTAACCAAGGATACCATAGGACGCTTCTTCAGTAAGTGCCGAGATTATGAAACTGCCTATCGAGAAGGCCACAACTGTGAGACTGTTGACAAGGCAGTCAAGAAGTACAAGTCTCACCGCAGAGTGACTGGGGCAGAGTGATCAGATTGCAGTATTTCCTTGCACACCTCACTTTGAGTTTTTATGCATTGTTTAACCTGCTATTTCATGCATACATCCAACATGCATTCACATATTTTAATTTCATGCTATTTTTACATGCGTTGGACAGTATGTGCTACCAACTAATGGATATCATTACCCTCTAAACTTTTTAATCAAAGTTATTACATTGTGTGTGGTATGTATTGTGTGTGACTGTTGTGTTTTTGTGTGTGTTTTGTGTGTTTGTTTTGTGTGTGTGTGATTTGTATGTGTGTGTTTTATTTGTGTGTTTTTTGTGTATGTGTTTTGTGTGTATGCATGTTTTGTGTGTGTTTTGTGTGTGTGCATATGAGTATGTGTGTCAGGATTTTTTTAGGGGAGGCATTCGCCTCCCCCCCCTAGAGAATTTCCCTTGAGCACATTTTAATGCAAGTACACTGACACATGCAGGCCCCTCTCCTTGCCAACAAAAATCTATTTTGCCCCACCTTAGCCATTTTTGTTTTTGTTTTCGAAAAAAATGAAAACCCTGTGTGTGTGTGTGTGTGTGTGTGTGTGTGTGTGTGTGTGTGTGTGTGTTAATTGCAAAATCCTACCATACCATGCTGGGATTTTTGAAGGCCATTTTTTAGGGAGGTATTTATCCCCCCTCCATTATCACACAAAGAAATGTTGAGGGGCTTAGCAACCCCTATCAAAAAATTGAAGGGTCCTCCTCTCCCCCCCCCCCCCCCCCCATTCCTACTTCCTTATATGCATGAGTGTGCATGCATCTGGGACATTACTAAGAGCATTCCGAACCTTTGGGAATCAGCAAGGATCGGTTCTGATCACTTCCTCCATGCTACACTGTGTAGCAGTAGCTTCATTCCAAGAACCCTGAAAATTAATGGATAAAATGTGATTTTTCCTGGAGAAAAAGAAAGTGTAAACCCAATTGGAAAAAATAAATAAAAAATCTAACAAGACCAGCCAGGCATTATAAAGAGTTTTACACTAATAAGAATGATATGAACAAATGATTGTAATTTCCTTAGCTACATGTATCAAATTAACAACAATATTCACCCTAATTTCACTTTAGATAGATAACATGCTAGCTAAATGCTTCAGTTACTAATAAAAGAGCTACCCTTTCTATTTTTCAATGATATAAAATTAAATACTTACCCATGAGCAACGAATTCTTCATCAAATAGAGACACCAAGTGTTTGGAAGCTTCTCTGCCAAGAGACCTAGAGAGTGCCGCACGGCGAATAAATGCTATTAGGGTTTACGGCGTTGAATAAACTTCCGCTGGCAGCCGAAGCTGGGCCCAGCAACGACACTATCCAGAGATACATCGCAATATAAGAGATCCCTTAGACGTGGAAAGAAAAACCGAGGACTCCTATCCCCCGCTTTTTACCCGCGTTGTGTCCAGCTGCTGCTTCTCGTAAATGCGCATGCTCAACGTGGTGACGTCACGTATACGTCACGTTAGGATACGATTTTCTGCAAAACGTCATCTTTTAGCAACAATTACCAGATGAATGCTTACCTTCGTACAAAAACTGTTATATTTCACATAATTTTCAATATATGTGACAGTGCCTAGGAAAAGGGACCTTTTACGTAACATCAAAAATGTACAGTAGAGCCCAAACACCGACAAAAAAATTTTTTTGGGGTTTTCTTTTTATTGGCCCACAAGTATCTCCTACCCTTTAGCTACACTGACACCAAATTTGAGTGGCTGAAACCGCTGTTAAAGGTCCGAGCGCCCTGTTTAAACACAGTCACCTTTTACTCTCTATTTTGACCTTCCGTGCGTGCACGGAAATTCAACCCGCGAGTAATTGAAAATCGTGGGCGAATTCAATTTGTTGCCCAGCAACAAATTACCCCTACCTCGGATAATCGCGGGTAAATATTCTTATAAGTTTTTGTTAGCATTGCAGCAACAGAATAGAAATAGTAAATGTGAATAATCAAGCTATATAGGTTGATGTTGCTATTATGGAGTCTTGTAGTTTGAGCCTGCAGACCTGGAGACTCCTGGGACTACTTTTGTGAAGACAATAGAAGAATCAGCAAGTCTCTGACAGGACAAAGGTTTCAGTGATGATGAGGACTTCTGTCACACTACAACAAGAGAAGGCAACACATTTTGAAAGTCCATCATTTTTGTTCATTGATTTAAAGATATTCCTATTGTTCATTTGTTCCAAAACAGGCAACAAGCTGGCTGCAAGACAAATATAATCCTAAACTTAGCTAGCCAGTGAACTAACAAACCAAGCTAGTTGATCATTTCTAAAAGAGTGACTGTATCAATGACTTACTGTAACTATCAAACTGTTGGAAACAGAAAAAAAAAAAAAAAAAGCACAAAACGGCCTGCAAAATTATGTCTATACGCATCCAGTGCTATTTAAAGACATACCTGTCTAGTACTCTTACACAATGTAGGGTCTAAACTGAGTAAGGCCTCCCCCATCAATGAAGTAGGAGGCCCCAACTATAACTTACTGCCGTTCAGCTGATCGCCACCATTTTCCAAGCATAAGTAACAGTCTTACGTAACCCGTAACGCGGACTTCCGGTTAGATTACGGAATTCAACGTCAACTCCGCGAGAAATTGAATAAGAAGTTTTAATTGCAGTTTTCTCGAAATAACTGTGCTCAAAATGGTCAGATTGCCGCTCGTATATTTAGTGAACCAAGGAGCGCCTGCCTATAAACTTGATATCAAAATACTCCATAAGAAGTGCTCTACACAGTGGTATGAATAACTCATTTTTCACTTTGTTACGGAAAAGGTCCCTTTTCCTAGGCACTGTCACATATGACTTTCAGATTTATATATGATAAAATATAACTATTAAGCTATGTTATATCAAAATTTCCAGGAACCCGGTTTAAAATAGCATATTTTCTGGCTTAAACAGTTTGCATACTTTGTTTTCCATAAAAATTGAAATTAAAAATAAACAGAACCTTATTAACAGACCAAACTAGGTCCAATAAAACTTCATAATTTATGGACTTAGTATGCAAAATTTGAAGACACCCGGTTTCAATTTACTCTTTTTATGGCTTAAACAGTTTAAAAATTTGCATTCACTTCTGTCAGGTATAACCATAAGAATAACCACAAAACCACAAAATGATTTTGGAAACATGTTTAATAGACATTAACACATATAGGTATTAAATTATAGACCTATATCTTTCATACATCTGCACTTACAGAGGAATAAGCAAGCATTACTAAAATACAGAACTATCTACTCTTTAAGCTGGACGCACTGTATACTACACCATAGTTGCCAACTATCCCGGTTTTGCCGGGATTATCCCGGTTTTTTTTAGCCTTTCCCGGATCCCGCCCGGTTTACTTACTTGCAATAGGATTTCCCGGAATTATTACATAAGCCCACATAACTTTTTCCAGGAATTGTTACATAAGTTAGCCACACACCTGACCACCACAACAACAGAGAGCTGCACAGTCATGCACAGTCAGCAAGTCTTGATAGAGTTAACCGATTATCGGCGAAATCGAGTACCCGTTATTAAGTCCGCGTAACGCCAAATACTCGATTCCGCGTACAACAAAGGGGTTAATAACTATTAGCCAACAGTTAGTCTGCTTGATATCAGTGGTTTGTGTAGTGGTATAGCTATCTGTACAGCATATCTACAAGGGTGGTTACTATAAAACATTTTTCATATAAACTTGGTTGAAAACACTGAAATAAAGATTAAAATATTATTGTATGAAATAATAGCACAACAGCAAAAGTTCATCATTTGGTACAGGTGAGTGAATCAAGAATGGCTGAAGTCTTCTCAAGGAGGTTAGTGATTATTCAGTGATATTCAGAATCCAGAGTATGGTGGAACACAAGTAGCTATAAATAGCCAGGATATTTTGGTAGAATCCATGACATATTATCTTAATGATATTCATGATGGTTAATTAGTGGGTGTGGCCTATCCCGATTTTTCATTTTAGAAAGTTGGCAACTATGCTACACATCAGATGATAGCGCGGACAAATTCAAGGGGGTGGAGGGGGAAGGGGAAGTAGAGAGGGGGGATAAACAATGCAGTAGGAAATTCTCTTTGAATGTAACTAGGAGATGATTTAAATATTGTAGCTTATTATTGAGGGTCGCTGATCGTATAATTAATTCGTTTGCAGAGGATATCAAACTTCAACAAAAATGCTATCTGAAAAAGTGAAATACTTTTCAATTCCGATAGAAGCTGAAAGGTGGCAAGATCACAAAAACGAGTAAGTTATTTTTTTCCCTTTGTGTTCATTTTCTAATAGTCATGTGCATAAATTGCCCATTCAACAATGTATGGGAAAAGCACTGTTCAATTGAAATCTCACAGGGTCGTCGTACAGTGCAGATACTGGGCAAAATTGTATGTTCTATAGTACCTGCCAGGTGCATGTTATATGAAGTGTACTTGTCCAGGACTAGCGATAAATAAAATGAAGTATCAGGAGGTCAAGGACAGGTGCACGGTAAGGTGGAGTGTCAGTACAGTGCAGATTCTGGGTAACATAGTATGTTCTAGAGTACCTGATAGGTGCACGTTATATAAAGTGTACTTGTCCAGGATTAGCGATAAATAAAATGAAGTATCAGGAGGTCAAGGACAGGTGCACGGTAAGGTGGAGTGTCAGTACAGTGCAGATTCTGGGCAACATAGTATGTTCTAGAGTACCTGATGGGTGCAAGTTATATGAAAGCGATAGATAAAATGAAGTATAATGAGGTTGAGGACAGGTGCACGGTAAGGTGGAGTGTCGTAGTACAGTGCAGATACTGGGCTACATTGCATGTTCTAGAGTACCTGATAGGTGCACGTTATATAAAGTGTACTTGTCCAGGATTAGCGATAGATACAATGAAGTACCAGGTGGTCAAGGACAGGTGCACGGTAAGGTGGAGTGTCGTAGTACTGTGCAGACTGGGCAAAACTGTATGTTCTATAGTACCTGCCAGGTGCACATTATATGAAGTGTACTTGTCCAGGATTAGCGATAGATAAAATGAGGTATCAGGAGGTCAAGGACAGGTGCACTGTAAGGTGGAGTGTCGTAGTACAGTGCAGATACTGGGCAACATTGCATGTTCTACAGTACCTGATAGGTGCACGTTATATGAAGTGTACTTGTCCAGGATTAATGATTGGTAAAATGAAGTATCACGAAGTCAAGGACAGATGCACGGTAAGTGGAGTGCTGAAGTCCAGTACAGGTCTAGAGTTTATGAAGTTTACTGTAGGAAAGGACAAGTGCAGTTTATATGAACAATACTGATTAAGGACAGGTGTAGAATCAAGTGGGATGTCCTGTAGTAACTGACAAATGCATAGAAAATTGTATTATCCTGCTATAGAACATATGTGACCGTCTATGGGAAAACCAGGCACAACGCGGGAGCATCATTTTTTATTTTTTTACAGAAATGGGCTCACCTATGTCTGAAAATATAATCCTCCAAGTTTGAAAGTCCACGCTCTAACCATTCCCGAGATAATACACTATACATCTCCATTACGCAAGCTATAAACTTTTCAATAAAATCAAGATTTTTAGCCTCTTAGTCATTGCTAAGGCGTGGCAGCAATGATTCCGTATTCTACCGCATACTATAGGTTTTTACCGCGCGCATTGCGTCGAATCAACAAAGTGTTATTATTCTCTCAACGACAGCACCGGTGGGAAAAAAGGTTAGAGAGTTTGTCTTTCTTGTTCTAAGAGGATAAATAGTTAGTATCTTGCTATGCTGAAGACTGGGTGGTGATTTTTTAGCTAGCTAGTTTCCTATTCTCGTTGTTGTTGTAGGTAGCCCTTATAATACTTTTTTTTCTTCTTTTCCTCTCTTTTTGATCATGCTAGTGCTGCAATATGCTATGAGGGGATCTGGTGTTCCTAAAAAAAAAGAAGAAAGGTAATTGTTAACTAGTTAGATTCAGATTGTCTACTTTTTGTTGCTGTAGTTGCTAGTAACCATAATTTTTTTCCATTTCCTAGATTTCATGGTGCTTGGGCTGCTGCTATCTGTACTGAGGTTCTGGTGTTCTTGATTAAAGAAGAGAATAATGGTAAGTCTCTAGGCATGCACTACTGTTATCATTGTACATACACGTACTAATACTAACACTGCATTCACGAAGTATTACTATACACGAAGTGCTAACACTGCACGCACATAATACTATGCATGCACATAGTGCTAACACCGTGCACACACATAGTACTATTACTGAGCACGCACATAGTACTAACACTGTGCACACACATAGTACTATTACTGTGCACACACATAGTACTAACACTGTGCACACACATAGTACTGTTACTGTGCACGCATATAGTACTAACACTGTGCACACACACAGTACTATTACTGTGCACGCACATAGTACTATTACTGTGCACACACATAGTACTATTACTGTGTACGCACATAGAACTATTACTGTGCACACACATAGTACTAACACTGTGCGCACACATAGTACTAACACTGTGCACACACATAGTACTATTACTGTGTACGCACATAGTGCTATCACTGCACGCACATAGTGCTAACACTGCACACACAGTACTATTACTGTGCACACACATAGTACTATTACTGTGCACACACATAGTTCTAACTAAGGATGTGTGGTGGGGGACATACAATATCTTTGGATACATCTGGCACAAAATCTCTTATTTTGTCATAGAGATATTTCTGTCTCTCATAAGACAGTCCTGGGGGTACAATAACTTGGGGAAGCTGCTTGGAATCTGGATGCCAATTCTCCTGGCCTTTAGCCAGTAGTGTGAGGATCTTTTCATCAGCATCACACTGCACCTTTACCACAACTTTGCCTGGTGCTGCTGAGGAAAAGGCCAAGTTATGAAATGACGAAATTCCGTCGAACGCTGTCCTGCGGAAATATGGCTGGAAATAAGAGGACCAGTCATACTGAGGGACGTTTACTGTGCCATCTTCCTTTCCCACTAGCTAGGCGTGATTTGTGAGCTGATTCATTGACCACACGCACAAGATCATCCAAGCACCCGACCAGTGACTTCCTGAATTTTTGCTTCAGTAGACCGAAGCACCAGTCAAGAGCGAACTTTGTGTGGCCAACGAGGAGGAAGGAAATCTCGACTCGTTTGTTGAACCCACACAAAACACGCCAAGCAAGGTACTGCATCACAAACCTGTAGTGAATTTGGATGTAAACGTGATATTATGGTTTGACAAGTATTATTGTTTTACCGATTCTTGTTCTGCCCGCAACAGTTGTCGGCATGCAGAACCAAGTTTGTCTCACCAAAGATATGGTGAGTAAGGAAGTGGTGGAGGAAGGAGATTATGCAGTTTGCCCCTTTACCTATATTCATTCCCTCGTCCACAAGGTAGTTGACCTATTTAACATAGAGTATACCATAATTCATTGCCAGTTCCCTGAAATATTATTAAACATGGTGGAAAGATCAACTTGCCTGCCGAGGTATGGCCTCACAACACACTCCAAAAATCCCACATTTCCTCGGAGTGAGGAAATAAATTGGCCCAGGCTGTTGAGGGTTGTGTGGATAGTGCACCTACACAAGTACACATTAATGTGTCATTTTGCATGAGTCTCAAGTATCTGTGTACCTGCTGTGCAAAGTCAAATGCGTAATGTATAGTGATGTCTTTGCTGCAGGGTGGTATGTTGGAGTTTATTGGAGGAATGGTGGTGTAGGCAGCTTGAATCGCTTCCTTTGAATCTGCTACCTGGCTCTTGAAATCACTACGAGCCTTCGTGGCCTCCAGGAGATGCAGCTCAGCTTGTTTCACCAACTATTAAGGTGATGAGGTAAATAGTTTTCTAAATCATCATAATAACATACCTCAGATTTGTCTTCCTCAGGCAAATTAGCAGCCTTCATAATGGCAGATGAGTTCTGCTGGCACTGACTGCACAAGTCAGTCATGGGTCGCATGACGGTTATGTGCGGCAGCAACCTAGTCCATAGGGAGCAGAAAGTGGAGTAAGCGGCTGCCCTGATGCTCAACTCCTGGCAAGCATTGCAGTACTGGACCCAAACAGACTAATACAACAAAGGTACTAAATACATTATCAATACTGTTTTTTTGTTTGTTTTTATTAACCTTTTTGGTAGTGCAGGATGGCAAGAGCTGCAAGTCGTCACGCTTATAGCCAGGAATACGCCCAGGCAGGAGGATGGCATGGCGTTGGCGTGTGCGAAATCAATGACAAACTTCTTGCAGTTCTCCGTGTCCTGGTAACTGATGGTATTGGCTGGCAATCGCTTCGAGTTCCCATGAATCCGGCTGTCCAGGCCAAAAGATACAAAATGGTCCTTCAGGGACTGAAATTTAAACTTCCCTACAAGTACAAAGGTTGGCCAGTGTTTCAGTTGTCCAGTTCTATAAGTATTTTAATATTAATAATTTTTTTTTATTTTTTTACCGATTCCATGCAGGGCAAGAAATGTTGCCCTACAGATCTTCTTTCCTAGGTGATAAAATGTAACCCTAGTCGTCCTCCGCTAGGTGGGGGTATGTTTGTGGGAAGGGCCAATCTCATCATCTATGGCCAAGAATGCCTGGATTTGGCCCAACACTACCATGTCCAACCCCTCGTTGGACAGAGAACTGGCCTCATCTCTCTTCATCTCATAATACTCTCTGCCAAACAGCGTGTAGCAGTTCCTTGCACACCCGTAACCTCTTGCAAGAAACTCCACTAATTGTTCAGCTGAGGTAGGCTGCTAGCGTCTGGGGATTGGGGACTTTTTGGATTTTTTTCTTTCTGTGATGCAGATGACGTCTTGCAGGCAACAAGCAACCGAGACAGTGGGAGGCTGGGAAGTAGAATCAGGATCTGTTGTCTCGTTGTTGGAGGACTCCAAAGGATCGAAAATATCATAGTCCTCAAACAGAGGAGGAATAGACTCGTCATCGGAGACATCACTTGATGCTTTAAAAATTCATTTAATTAATTTTTATTTTGGCATGAATGTATTACCTTCTAAGTTGCCCATGAAGTGGCCATCGAATTCTTCATCACCTATAAGTTAATAAAATAATGTGTAATTTTTTATGAATGAGCTGATTTTTATTGGTAACTAACAGTCAGGGGGTGGTTCTTCACTTTCTGGAGCCATGAATTCGCTGATGAGCTCTTCTATGGCTTCCGCATCGGCACCGCCCATCAGGTCCAGACCATCGCAGTGGCAGAGGTTCAGCACTCTGGCAACCTTGCTGGCGTCTTTTCACAGGAGAGTAGTGAACATGCTGTGCGAATTTCCCGCCTTATGGCCGCGGCATTTCCCCACGTGTGGATTCGCGCTAAAATGTGGGCTTAGCAACCGTCCGCATACGCGGTCTGGAGGCAAGTTAACTCCACGACTTCTCAGAGTTATTTCTCCAGTTCTAAACGGAGCCTGGGCTTTAAACTTTGTCAGTGAGTATATAAATATAATATAATTCCAAATATGCAATAAAAAAAATGATTAAAAAAATGACTTCAGTGACAAAAGTGTTCGTAGTCAAAAACGGAACTTGCGGCGTTGTGCCTGGTTTTCCTATAGACGGTCACATATATAGAATAGTTGGACTGTCATGTTGTGTCTGATAAGTACAGGATTTATGAATTGCAAGCATACAGTACATGTTAAGGTTAATTCATGTGTCGTGAAGGTATAGTGGCATGGAGGATATACAACATGTACCGGAAAGATGACAGCTAACTATCCTATACATTTCCTGAAGCGTCAAAAGTACAGGAAATCTGGATATTTTTCCAGTGACAGTAAGTCAAACCGCAAAGTCTTGGTCGGCAAAGAAGCGGTTGTTTCAATGTGTTATGGAAGGCTACTGGGCTCAAGCAATTTTTCGCTGCTTCTACAAAGCTCTGGAGATGACTGGATCCATAAATGAAGCTGCTGTGAAGAAGTTAACTTTTTAAAATATTCGACGGAGAACCGATGTTTTTTTTTTTTGCCAAGGAAGAAATAAACGCAGCTGCTGTGAGGTACTGTCGAAGCAGTCCTGGCTGAAAGCTACTTTAGATGCTTCTCCAATGCATTGGGCACCTGTGTATGCAATCTGAATGTTCTAGCTATAAAGTAACTATTTTTAAAAATTCGGAGAAGCCAACCGGTCTTCACCCGTTTTATAGCGGGATTGGGAACGAAAGGGTTAACAACGGTTTCAGCCACTTAAATTTGGTGTCAGTGTAGCTAAAGGGTAGGAGATACCTGTGGGCTAATAAAAAGAAAACCAAAAAAAAATTTTTTTTGTCGGTGTTTGGGCTCTATTGTACATTTTTGATTTTACGTAAGTGGTCCCTTTTTCCAAGTACTGTCACATATATACAAATAAACAAACATCCCCGATTTTTAATTGTGTTACCCCTGTAAGTGTCTCGCTCGCTACGCTCACTTGCCAATAAATGATGGTCCAATCAGTCAGTGATCAACAAATAATATGCATGTGTACACACACACACACACCTAGACAAACATCTTGATGGAGGTCACTCTACTAATTCACTCATTTTATACACGATGAGATATGACACAAAAATTAGAGTCAGCACAGTGCGGCTGAGGAAAGATTTGCAACAATGTGGAAAAAAATACAAACCCTCCAGTTATTCACAAACAAAACAAAACTGTTGGGCACAGCAAATAAACATATCCACATGTAAATGTTTTAAAAGTGTATTTGCACAGATAAGTTTGACCATACATCTAACTTTACCTCACTTAAAAGTGAACCTCTGGTAAAGAAAAGAGTCAACATAGACCAACTAGGTGAATAATAAGGCACAAATATAGCTTGCCTCATTTCGCAGACAAACTGACTGACAGAAGGAGTAAACAACACATCCTATCAGTTTCACCAAACATTATGAAGGACTGGAGTGAGGTGGTTTAGTGAAGGACCAGGACAGATATGGTGAATAACCTTCCATTCCATAACACAATTCCGTTTGATTAAAAACAAAATCCCTTGGGAAAGTAAAGACAATAGTTCATATTTTAAAGCACGTAACTAGTAGGACACTGATTTATATGTAGCAAGTTTAACTAAAAGTGGCAAAAAAGATGGAATGCACATGTATAGAGGGGAGGGCAAAGGTCCCCACCAAGTTTTTGAATAAATGTGACCAGCTATGAGAAAACCAACCTAATGTGAAAAAATTGAAAATTTAGATTTTAGTCTTAAACAAGAGAGAATTTTATGCTGAGCGCGGTGATACCTCATTTTGTACATTCTGTTGCTCACGGGAGAAGATACGGCCTAAAACGCTTCGAGGTGTTTTAATATACCGTCCAACGATATATTGAGTTTTAACGCCGCAATTGAAAATTGGAGCCGTCCGCATACGGTCCGTGATACTGGTCCGTGTTACTACAGCTCAGCATTTTTGCCGGTAAATTATTGACACGTGGATAAAGCCGAGTTTGTTTGCATAGCTAGCTATCGGGGAGGAGAACGAGTACACAGCGGTGTTTTAGGTAAGCAGAAGAGTTTAGAATAAGAGTAAATGTAAGGGAGTAAAAGTTTGTCCTGTATAGCTATAAGCTCTACCTTACTTCCTATTCGAGTCGGAAGTATCAGCCTAGCACACAGCGATAAGGTCGAGAATACCTTCAGTCCCAGCGTTCACAAGGTCGCTGTTAATTCCCAAAAAAGGTAAGAGCTCTTATCTTTCAGTCAATGTCAAGTTCTGCATGCCGGACGCGGGAGTATCTATAGTAACCAGCGGGAATTATTCCACAGGACTTTGTACGCGGACTCGCGGTAAATAGTCAGTTTTTGCTTTTAAGTTTTGTGCCTTAAAAGTCCCTCCAATTGAACTAAAATTTGGTAGATAGATAGATCCAAGGCATTTGTTTAAGAAAATGAAAGAAAAATAAATTGAAAAAAATCGGACTTTTGACTTTCAGGACCCGCACGCAATTTTGAATTAATTTTACAAGTGGTCGGTTTTCTCATAGCGGGTCACAAATTATAAGGACCAATGTACACATGCCAACTCAAGCATTTAAGGAAGGCACATAAATCCTAAAGTATTCCATAACCCACTGGTGCCTTACGTGCTCTCTACATAACTTAGGAGACATCCCTATCCAGCCCTTCTACCTCTCTACTAGCGTAAAGTAGTGGTCCATTAGGCAAGGTCTACATCTTTTCACCACAGTTAATTTGGTAAAGGATCAATTATACTTACGCTTAACTATTCGGTAAAGGTCTGAAGTGAAAATAATCAAAGGTAAGGAAGGAGGTGTGGCTATATGTTCTGCGCGTGGCCAAATTTAAAGTAAGAAGGAGCGGGAGGCGACCGGCTATTCAGAGAGCCCGTTGTTAGAATGAAAAAAAAAGAATATTTTATTGATAATTAGGACTTCAAAGTTGTCATCTTCTTTGCTGATGATTACAGCCAAATTTCTTTTATAAGTAGTCCCTTTAAGTTTTGCCAACTTGGTCCTAAAGAGAAAATGCACAGTTATGGCTCAATTGTTCAATAACCTGCTATAGTTGTGGCTTATTGCAGGGGTGGCTCGCTAGGGTGGGCCGGGTGGGCCATGGCCCACCCAATATTTATAGAATTAACTGGCTAAAAACAATAATTGCTATAGCGTAAACGTACCTATTATCGCCACCTCGCTACGGTACCCTATTATCGCCAACGCGTTTTTGCGCCCGTATAAACGGCTCTAGAAGAATTTACACATGCGCATTAGAATCAGTATTTATTGTGCTTCAATTAGAATACAAATTTGTTAGATTTCAATGAAGGGTAGCCATAGCTAGGCTGCTTTCTTTGAGCGGACCTATTTTTCGATACTTTGGCGTCTTTGGCGATAGAAGGTATGTCAAGCAAACGGTGTATAAGTCGAGCAGGCTTGCGTGTGGGGTTGTTTTTTTGTGCATGTGTTTTAGTTGTGTCATAGCATCATTTTAACCCTCTCGTTCCCGAATTGTTTGGACGCGCGCGGAAAAATCTAATCTTCTACCGCGGAATAGTGCATTACCGTTTTATTTTTTTAACTCGATGCTGGCTGGGAAAACCCCATAGCAACCGTATATCACTAAATAGACCAAGAGTTTGGGATTCCCCTCATTTTTTGATTGAGAAAATTGAATAATATTTAGGCCCTCTACTATTACTTTAAAAAAAAAAAAATTTTTTTCCCAAAAAATTCCACTTTTCCCATCAATAATAAAAAATAAAAAAATAGAAATAATATTGTTTGATGTACTTTATACCAATATTATATTAGTTCAACAATAAAATATGTTGTTTGCTGTGTTTGGTGCTGATTGTGATCATGTAGGAGACATCTATGAGTGTCCACAAGGAACATATGCCATCGGACATCGGAGCTCCACTACAAAACAATTTCATATACACAAAAACACAAACAACAAAGATATTTGTAATACAAACAACAAATTATTCATGATCCTATATAATTGCAACTTTATGATGTATTGTATGCGGTTTCATACAGGATTTTTGTTTGGGAGGGAGGGGGGGTGGGGCTCCGAGTGTACTTCGCCAGGTCCGGCATCTTCTCCTTCATCAATGGAAGACTCTGCTCCTGTTGCCTCATCTGCGTCCTCTTCACAATTCCTCTTCACAATCCAGTCGGTGACTGCATACACATCTGGTCCTAGTAGTACATTCTGGTAAAAAAAATTAAATTTTTTTGAAAATTTGAAATTGTTCAACAAACCACAACCCACTTTCAAATCTCAAAACTCAATGAAATATATATATATATATATTATAGCTAAACAGCTTTCTCTATCTCAATATAGCTATAAATAAGTCCTTTCCACAACAGAAGCTTGCTAGTTTTCAAGAGAAAGACAAGAGAAAGACAAGCTTACCTCGATCATCTTCTTGACTTCCATTGTCAGTGTCAGAGTTGACGGGGTCTGGTCCCCAACCCTGATACAGGGCCTCCTATAGCCGTAGATGTTGTCTCCCTCTTCTCCGCTTGATCCTGAGTCGCTAGAGTTAGTATCAAGCAAGTCTAAAACTTCCACAGCACTGTAACTGGTAGACGCCATCTTTCCAAATTACTTTAAAAAAAAATTTTTTTTTGCATAGATACCTGGATCACACGACACGCTCACTTTTTTCCTATGATGTAATAAGCATTACCTAAGACTGTACGTAATGGGGAGGCCCCCAGTTGAACTGGCGATTTTATAAAAAAAAAAGAAGACAGTAAGTCAAACCGCAAAGTCTTGGTCGGCAAAGAAGCGGTTGTTCCAATGTGTTACGGAAGGCTACTGGGCTCAAGCAATTTTTCGCTGCTTCTACAAAGCTCTGGAGATGACTGGATCCATAAATGAAGCTGCTGTGAAGAAGGTAACTTTTTTTTTAATTCGACGGAGAACCGATGTTGTTGTTTTTTGCCGAGGAAGAAATAAATGCAACTGCTGTGAGGTACTGTCGAAGCAGCCCGGGCTGAAAGCTATTTTAGATGCTTTTCCAACGCATTGGGCACCTGTGTATGCAATCTGAAGGTTCTAGCTATAAAGTAACTATTTTTAAAAATTCGGAGAAGCCAACCGGTCTTCACCCGCTTCAAAGCGGGATTGGGAACGAAAGGGTTAAGCTGAAATAAAAATTTTCTTGTTAAAAACTAGGTGTGTATAGACTGGTGTAATAACTCTAACATAGGGTTTATGAGCATGCTGAATTCAATGGTAGTATTAGTTTTTAAATCTAACTTCAAATTTATGAGTTATTAACAAATATTTGAATATTTAAACAAATTTTATTACATTGGTTTTCAGTATAGAATTGTTTGAGTGTCCTCTCAGTTATCATTTTCTACATGTTCAATATCTAGTTCATTGTCTTCATCAATACTTTCAAAATCCACATCCACAATACTTTGCATTTCATCTTCATTTCTATCCTTGATGGTATAGGGATTACAGCAGCTATCATCAGCTAAACAATTGCAATAAGTTGTGCAGGAAAGCTGCTCTTTTTGGCAGCCACATGCAAGTGAACTGCATTTATTTCCCTTTGCTTTACATTTGCACTGAATAACATCCATCAGGTTTGGTGGAACTGGGTCATTTTGACTTAGTTTAGGAACAGGTATTCCTTCGTGTATCTCCCAGCCAAAGTTTGTAATATCAGTGGATTCACTAGGTGGGGCAAGTTGATCTGCTGCCTTCCACAACATTACTTGGAGATGTGCACGTAGTACATGGTAAGACAGATTGTCTGATGTTGGTGGCAGGGCCATAATTTTTGGAGTATTCTTTTTCTTTGCAAACAGATTGAAGCGTGCTGATTCCATTGATGTCTCAGGGGGTTGCTGATATAATGTTCTAAAGAATGGTAAGGCAGCCTGGAGTAAATCTTCCTTTGTCATAGAAACTTCACCTATATCAGCTAATATTGGAAATTCTTCAGAGAGTAAAGAATTCAAAGCTCTAATTTTTCCTTTTCCATATGGGTAAGAAGTGTTATCACATCCACTTAAGGCATGCATTCCAAGTAACTGTAGGCATTTTGGTCCTAAGTTAGCACAAGTAGCATTGATATCCAAAATCATTCCATCCCATCGTTCCATCCGGATCTTAGCTTGAATAGATGCTTTGTATACCCAATAGACTAACAAAAGAAAGACATCAGTGTCATCACTCACAATTTGAACAATACTCTTTCCATGTCTGGTTGCATCTAGAACATACGAAACCATCGTCACATCAGCTTCATCATGATCAAATGCACTGTCGTTAAACAAGTCCATTGTCACATTACACCCAACATTAAAAGTTGACAAAACATTTGCCAACTTTTTTTTATTTCGTTTGCTTTTCAAGATTGCTTCTCATTTTGGCAAGATACTAAGAATTGACAACTCGTACTCCACTATAGTCTCACCGGCACGACGCTTTCTTTCATGATCCTTGGCAGAAATATCACAATATTTATCAAATACAAGAATTTTTTCACAATCATTTGAGTAACGATTTAGTCTATTCTTGATAGATCCTACTAAATCTGAAGCACTTCCACCATGTGGCCAAACAATGTGATAAAGCAATTGACTTTTGTGAAGAGTTACAGCTGCTAGTTGTCCTTCACCATCTAAAACAGCCTGCATTTTCACAATAGTTTCTTCATCATTTCTTTCTGCTGCACACTTCAAAACCATTTCTATCCCTTTTACTTTGAAGGTCCTCATAGGTCCTGACCTTAAGCAGCATTTAGTTCCAGTATCAGCCATACTAGACTAGGTAAGGCTAAACTACTGTATTGAATCAGTATCAAGTCCAAATAGCCACGTGAGTTGGAAAAAGGTCTTTAAATCAATGCGTTTTTAATTTTTGCTGAAGAATATGTATAATGCGCGAAAATATAAAACTTCGCGCATATCGCATTTGAGGAGAGGACCAAAACTTATCTTCATCTTCAAATTTCTGAGTTGTCCAAGGTTGTCACATGGACAACCAAGCTGGAATTATTTTATTACTTCAAGAGAACACAAATCTTAAAAAAACTTCATAGGAAGCAACATTGCAAGGTCAATGTATTAAGTCATTGGGGGTGCCTACTGGACTACAGTGGCTTAGTCGTAAGAATTACACATATGTTTCTAAAGATATACAGAATGAAATAGCAAGGTTAATGGCTCATAAAATCATGCGTGACATTACATCTAATCTGCATCAGGCTGAGTTCTATTCTATTTTGGCAGATGAGACAACTGATGTATCTAATAAAGAACAACTAGTCTCTGTCTTTCGTTGGGTTGGTAGCAATTTTGATGTCCATGAAGAATATTTGGGCTTATATCAGCTAGACAAAACAGATACTGAAACCATATATTTAGTTATTAAAGATATGCTACAAGCTCTAAATTTAGATATACATAAGGTTAGAGGGCAATGCTATGACGGAGCTAGTTCAATGTCAGGATACAAAAAAGGGGTGGCAAAGCGGATTAAAGAGGAAGAGCCTCGCGCTCTATACTTGCATTGTTTTGGGCACACACTAAACTTGGCTGCATGTGACTCAATAAAAGGATGTAAAGTTTTGCGGGACTCACTAGATGCTATTTATGAACTGTGTAAGTTGATTAAGTTTTCACCGAAGCGTGATGGTATTTTTCAAAGATTGAAGGAAGAGTTAGAACCTGATACTCCCAGTATAACTAAGCTTTGCCCTACCCGGTGGACTGTATGCAGTGAATCTTTGAAGAGTGTGCTTGAGAATTATAATGTGCTTCAAGATTTTTGGGAGATTGTGTATGATGAAACCAAAGATTCTGAAACCAGGGCACGAATTACTGGAATATCAGCTCAAATGAAAACATTTTATTTTTATTTTGGTACTTCCTTGGCACAGCTATTACGAGGCATAGTGATAATTTAAGTCGTACACTACAGCACAAAAATATGTCTGCAGTTGAAGGTGAGCACGTAGCTGCAATGGTCAAGCAAACACTGCAAACGCTGCGGTCAGACGACAGCTTCAAAAGTTTCTGGGAATTAGTAACTATGAAAGCAAAAGAGTTAGATATTAGCGATCCAGCTCTTCCAAGAAGAAGGAAACAGCCCAGGCGTTATGATGATGGTCAAAGTATAGGACATTTTTCATCTGAGCCTATAGATCATTATAGAAGAATGTACTTTGAAGCCATTGACTTAAGCATTGAGTGTATTTCTGATCGCTTTGACCAGCAAGATTACAGGATTTATTCAAGATTAGAGCATTTTCTTCTGAAAGGGTGCCAAGAAAAGGCTTATGATGAAGAGTTGAAGGTAGTCGGAGATGTTTATAAAGATGATCTCAATTACAGTGAACTCGAGATTCAATTCAAGACACTATCAGCCCAGTTGACAGGAGAAGTTTCCTTATCTTCAATTGTAGCTTACCTGAAGGGGCTTTCTGAACCAGCAAGGAGCTTGTTTTCTCAAGTTATAATTCTTGTAAAATTGTTATTGGTATTGCCAGCAACAAATGCGTTGAGTGAAAGGTCATTCAGTGCTCTCAGGCGTCTGAAAACGTACCTTCGGTCTACAATTTCTCAGATTCGACTAAATAACCTTTTAGTTCTTTACGTACACCAAGATAGACTTCACAAGACATTGGAAATGAATTTATTGCTGCTGGGGAACAGAGCAAGGCTATATTTGGACGTTTCACTAATCATTGATATTGCACTTTTTTTATGTCATAAAAATGTTGTTTACTGTAATGAATTTATTATTAATTGTAAGTAGCTGCTTTGCATAAACGCAACATGGCCCACTCAATATCCAATTGGATGAGCCACCCCTGTATTGGTGGTTGATGTGATGATGTCTGGCACTTCGGAGGTTGTTACAGGTAGAGCTACATGTACATACATATTATAGTCAGATAGATTAGTAAGTCTGTATGTGGTGTGATAGACCCATCTGGACCAGTAGTAATGCCGTTATCCTCGCAGTCTTGCTTGACGCTTCGTGTGTAGCACACATACTGCTGGTAGCGCATGGCTAAAGAGTACGGCAGGTTAGTGTAATTTCCAAGGGTGTGGGTCAAACTTTTGAAATATGAATGTTTGGCTTCGTACCTCATGGTCCAGTGATGAACAAGTGGACCAAATCTAAAGTAAGACTTTAAAACGAGTTTTTTTAATCAGGTAAACTGTGAGGAGATATTAAAACACCATATGTGACAGTGCCTAGGAAAAGGGACCATTTCCATTAATTCAAAAATGTATAGTATAGCCCAAACACCGACAAAAAAATTTTTCTTTTGGTTTTCTTTTTATTGGCCCACAGGTATTTTCCACCCTTTAGCTACACTGACACCAAATTTGAGCAGCTGAAACCGTTGTTAAAGTTCTGAGCGCCCTGTTTAAACACAGTCACCTTTTACTCTCTATTTTGACCATCCGTGCGTGCACGGAAATCCAACCCGCGAGTAATTGAAAATTGTGGGCGAATTCAATTTGTTGCCTAGCAACAAATTACCCCTACCTCGGATCGCGGGTAAATTATTATAAGTTTTGTATAGCATTGCAGCAACAGAATAGAAATAATAAATGCGAATAATCAAGCTATATAGGTTGATGTTGCTATTTATGGAGTCTTGTAGTTGGAGTCTGCAGACCTGGAGACTCCTGGGACTATTTTTGTGAAGACACTAGAAGAATCAGCAAGTCTCTGACTGGACAAAGGTTTCAGTGATGATGAGGACTTCTGTCACACTGCAACAAGAGAAGGCAACACATTTTGAAAGTCCATCATTTTTGTTCATTGATTTAAGGAGATTCCTATTGTTCATTTGTTCCAAAATAGGCAACAAGCTGGCTGCAAGACAAAAACTTAGATAGCCTGTGAACTAACAAACCAAGCTAGTTGATCATTTCTAAAAGAGTGACTATATGTGACAGGCTGTAGGAAAACAGACCACTTCACGCACAAAATCATTTCAAGATACAGACCCATAAAGCGGTTCAAGTCAAGTTTTGGGTTTTTTGTTTTTTTTTGTATCAGTATTTATAGATCTTAACTTACACTTGTACCAAGTTTCAGCTCCCAATACAGTTATCTTCAAAGCCAGCGCACCGCTGAAGTTCACAAAACTTTTTAGTATCTCTTGGTTTACGGCGTAACTTTCAATTGTTACCGGGAAAATTAACGCGTGCGCGCGGGTTTTTCCCTAACCTGTGAGGGTAATTCCCAGTTACTTGGCAATTAACGAAGCAGCTGTGGTTTCTTAAAAATGGATTTTGATCGGGCTGCTAAGAACGTCGCTGATGTTATCAACTCGATACAGCAATTTAGTGCTGGCGACCAAGAGGCCTTACAGGGTGTTATTGAAGACTATTTCACCATACCACAAAGTGACAATTCAAGTGAAAATGATGATTCTGATGATGATAGAGGTGGTAAGTAGAGGATATTTTTACAGAAATCTTTATAAATAAAACTTTTTTTTTCACAATAAATCAATTAATTTGATTTTTCTGTAGATTGCTTTGCTGAACTTGATGATCAACCTGAAATTACTGATGTAATGGGAAATGAAGAGAGTAATTTGTGTGATACAGAAGAAGCTGATGATGGGACTGTGGTTGAAACTCCAACACTGACGGAAGAGGTCAATGATGCCTTGTCACAACTTGCTTCTTCAAGCATTACTGTGGGTGATGCATTGCCTAGTGAGACACAAGAAAAACAAGTTGTCACTGACTTCATGAGATCTGGCTGTGGATGCAAACTATGGCAAGGAAATTGTTGCTCTGAACAGTTTTCACAATCCTATGTTGAGAGTGCTCGATTGAATTGCTTTGGCCTTTCCAACACAGAATTAGATATGGTTATCTTAGGTCAGATAATGGCTAATTCTAATTTAAGTCCTACCACATCAACTCTCTCTAAAAATGCTCCATCTCCTTGTCAAAAAAAATACACAAAGTATTTTCATGAGGGTAGTGCAATTTGCTTACCCATGTTTCGGTTCCTTCATGGCATTGGAGCAATGCGACTAAAAAATTTAGTGAAGCACTACAAACAGAATGGTCTGGTTCCCCGCACTCATGGCAATATCAAGCGTCTTCCATCAAATACACTCTCCTTCACAGCAATTGAAAATGTTATTCGTTTTCTGTTGAATTACTCTGATCAACATGGCCTTTTACTTCCTGGTCGTATTCCTGGATACAGCCGCTCTGACATTAAACTTCTTCCATCTAGTTTATCCAAACGTAAATTTTGGCAAATCTACCATCAAGCTACAATTGACACTGACAATGTCCATGCTGCAGCATACTCCACATTTTGTATTCTTTGGAGAAAATTGCTTCCATCTATAATAATCATGAAGCCAATGACTGACTTATGTTGGGAATACCAAAAAAACAGCGCTGCAATTATTCGAGCTGCAAATTTTCCGTTAGCTGAAAAGTCCGCAACAATAAAGAAAGCTGAAGAGCATCTTCGTAATGTACAAATAGAAAGATCAAACTATAGATCTATTTGTGATGCATGCAGCAAATCGATCAAGGCCAACTTCTCACAAAATGGATCTTTTACTCCTCCACCACCAAATTCTCAAATTCCTTCTTATTCATCCCCTATAACAGGGGAGTAGGAAGCCAAATTGGATTGGTGCGGCTACTAAACCACGCCTACTTTACCACGCCCATTTTGCCACACCCACTCATTACTTAAAATATTGAATATGATTAATAGAGTGGCAAGCACTAAGCTCATGATTACGAATCCTAACAGCGGCATCTTTCCAGTTCGAATATCCTTTGCATACCTAATAAAAAATGGAATCCACTAATGTTACTCCAGCGATCAAGTATAAGCCCATTTTAATTATGTTACAATGCAAATGATTTAATTAGTAAGATATATCATAACTACATAGATAGTAGACACAAAAGCAAACATAAGACATTTTGATTTGCAAACAAAAAATAAACTGAACCTACAATAATCAAAACTTACAAATGCTTGCTCTGCTTTTGTTGCAGTCTTAGCTTTATTTTCTTTAAACATTCTCAAGCATGTGTGGCAAAAAAACACATCATTAGACTCCTGGTAATGCAAAAACGGCCATTTTGCAAACCAACAATGCTGGAAGGATCTTTGGACTACATTGGTTTTTCCAAAAGATCGCTTTAAGCTAAGAAAAAAAGAAACACGCCCCCTAATTTGTTAAATATTGGTGAGGCCATGGCCGCACTGGCCGCAGTAGTTCCGACGCCCCTGCTATTAAAGTACACTATTCTTTCGATTATGCCCAAACAATTCACTTTCCAGCAGATCCTTTACAACCTGGACCAATTTACTTCCTCACTCCTCGTAAATGTTCACTATTTGGAGTGCACTGTGAAGCCATTCCCAGGCAAATCAATTTTTTAATTGATGAAGCTTCTGACTGCGGCAAGGGAGCGAATGCACTGATTAACATACTCCACTACTTCTTTGACCATCACGGCCTTGGTGAGCAAGAGGTATACTTGCATGCCGATAACTGCAGTGGCCAAAACAAGAACAGTGCAGTTATGAAATACTTGATGTGGCGATGTTAAGTGGAAGGCACAATGAGATCACCATTTCATTTTTAGTGGTTGAACACACTAAATTTGCACCTGATTGGTGTTTTGGTCTTTTGAAGCGACTATATCGGCGAAGTCGAGTAGGCAGCATAAGAAGTATTGCCGAAGTTGTGGATAATTCTGCAGATTGCAACTTTTCCCAACGTGTATCAGCAGAAGATGGAAGTGTAATAGTTACGACTTACGACTGGACTGACTTTTTTTCAACAAAACTCCGAAAAATTATTGGCATTAAGAAGTATTGCCACTTTCATTTCAGTCATACTCGTCCAGGAATAGTGTTCGTCAAGTAACATAGTGATACGACAGAACATGAAATCAATCTCCTCAAGCATCCATGGGCTCCAAATTCTGCAGATCTTCCATCTATTGTTCTTCCAAAGTCATTGTCATTTGATGAACGTCAATGGTATCTATAATCAAATTCGCCCTTACTGTCCTGATTTGGAAAGAGATTTGGCTTGCCCATTGCCCTCAGTTCCGTTGCCCTCCAGTAGGCCTTGCAGTCCATTGCTTCCACCTCTTAGTACAATAGGTACAAACTCAACTGAAGTATGTGATGCTGAAGTTTGTCCACCACCACAAAAGAAACAAAGAATTTGTAGCCTATGTAAACAAGTTGGTCATAATAAAAGAACATGCACAAAACAATGAGTTTTGCTATTATACTTAACATATTATTACTCTATTTAATGCCTTCATATAAACTTTTTATTCCTCAATACCTACCACTTTTAGTTCTAGACTTATCTTTCACTTTGGAATATTTTTGTTCAACTTGTAATTATACTATCTGTATTAAACTAAATTCAAATTAGTGTCTAACATTGTGCTTAGTTAAGTAGTTGTCATAACAGGTAGTAGTATTACAACACTAGAATTGGTAGTACATTAGTGAACAAAAGCATACAGATTGGCTAAGGATAACTAGGGTAGTACATTAGAGAAAATAGCACAGAGACTAGCTAAGAACGACTATAGTATGTCCAAGTTGAGTTGGCCGCAAGAAAAACTTCAATAACTTTAGAACGGAAGCAGCTACGCATCCGGGGTTTGCACCATTGGAAAGCTCGTGCCGAAGCGGTTAAAAATATTTCCTCAGTAAACTCCAAAACCGGAGAGAAAGTGCTATTCCCAAACTCAATACAAAAGTCTATGGGAATAGAAAAAACCACAGGTTTCCCGCTCAAAACGCGCCCGCTTTTAGTCACGCGGTATGGCTCAATTTATCACGCGGACAGTCTTCATTAAGAATTTTGTAAACAATGAGCGGCTTCTTCTCAGATTGCTGTGTTTCTAGCTTTATATCGCGATTAGCTTAGGTTGCGAGTGTGGAAAGGGATAGACGGAGTGTTCTGTTGTTGCAGAGGGTACAGGACCACCTGATAGGATGTTGGTATGATTATTTGTCTACCTGTTCAATAACAAATGCCATATAGCCAATATATTTCAGTGATATAGCTATCATTTAGCTAGCAACTTGTACAGCCACACTTACGCTGTTTCAGTTAAATTGTGTGCTTGTCAAAGCCGTGTTTATGCCAATTCCTTTTCTTCACTATTATAGATGCCGTCTATTGTAAGAATTAGGACCAACTCAGGCAGAACTCCACCTTCAACTCGGATCACAACTATTTTTTGTATGTGTACTACTTAAATTCTATCATTTCATCAATTTTCATATACCTTATTATAAATAAATGAAAGAATTGATAATTTTATTTAACATGAAAGTCTAGTAGCTTTAGCTACAAGTTTACAATGCTGTACTGCTGAATCCTGTGAACATCAGAATATTTCTTGGGACACAGTAGGTAGAATCCACTGATTTTAATCCTGTCTCTTTAGAAGAACTCCCAACAGTTTGCGTTTTCCATCTGCTGTACATTATCTGCGCATAAGAAACATAAATATCATTGAAAACGGACGAGATGAGCTGTACAGCGCCCGAAAAACTCCATAAACTTCACTAAATTTCTTTCTTTCAATGGTTACAGTATTAATGCGCACCTGTGCTACCGCCCCTTTTTCACGTGCAACGTTGACGTTTGCGCGCTTAATTGATTTGGATTCACATGACTAAATTGCTTCCGGTAAAGTACTAAATGCATTCCTCAATTACCGCGCTTGCGGTCGTGCCAACTCAACTTGGACATACTATAGAATACTTACCAATTTTTTTTTTTGCAAGGTTAAGCCTGAGCTTCAAAAGGAGGCTCTGCTCCTTGCGCTTACACTAGAACTCCAAGCTAACAGCCGACTATAACCTTCGCAAAACACAAAACTTTTCTTGTTTACTTTTTGTCAAGATACCACGCCCCTGGGCATCACGTGGCAGTTCGCGCGAAACTACTAAGTGATGCGGAGATAACTTTAGAATACGCAAACTTACCTCAAAAATTTAAAGTGCCGTTTTCTCCAATAACGCTTACTCGGGCTTCTCGCGACTCGCTATTATAGTCGATGAAGCCATATCAAGACACTCCCGGTGGAAAGACTAGCGACACTTTACCAACAGAGGGAGGTACGATTTTTTTGCCGACCTTTACCCGGTAACTTATTAAATGTACACGCCCACCTTTTTCAAAAAAAGTTCGACCAAGGTCGGACTGGTTGGACCATCTACTACGGCCCTGATCAGTGTTCGGTCCTATGCACTAAATGACTCAGTTATGATAGAAACATAATGGGATACAATATCAGACTAAAAATAAATGCTTCCTAAATGTTCATTTCTATTCAACTCCCATAATTCTAGGGGGGAACCCAGGGCTAGCCTCCCACTGTATGAATCCCTGGTATGTATACTCCACACTGTACATGACAGAAACAATCGTTGTATTGAGAAAGTGTAATTTGAAAATGAAAAGCAGTACAAGCACACACGTGGAATTCAACTTACCCGGCATGGATGGTGTCACAGACTGAACGATCCCTCCCATAGGATCCGGAACCTCCATACAATACCAAAAAAACACAAGACAACAATGATATTTGTAACATAACAGCTGGCCTCGCTGAATTGCCCCCCATCCCCCGTCATTACTTTTCACTGACATTCTTGTACCATAACCCCCCCCCTCCCCTAGCTGGACACCCAAATATCAGTAAGTTGAAATGAAATTCAACTTACCCGGCTGGATGATGTCACAGACCGAAAAAGACCACCGAGTTCGTTCTCTCTCAGGTTGGATCCGGAAGTGCCACATACTGTTTGTTCATGGTTGCTCTCTCTCTTTCCACAAATGCACGCACACACATACACACACACACACACACAAGAAAAAAGAAGCTACAGGTGAATACAGATCATAAAAATAAATGTATAATTTATTATACATAAATTGACTGGTGTACACACCACACACACACACACACACACATGAAATTCAACTTACATGGGCATAGTAGTCACGATCCAAAAAGATCCAGAGTTCCCTCCCAGGTTGTATACGGAAGCGCCACATACTGTTTGTCCACGGTTGCTCTCTCTCATTCCACAAATGCACACACACACACACACACACTAGAAAAAAGAAGATACAGGTGAATACAGATCATAAAAATAAATGTATAATATAAATTGACTGGTGTACACACACACACATACATGAAATTCAACTTACATGGGCATAGTAGCCCCGATTGGAAAAGACCCCCCCCTTCCCGAGTTCGTTCCCTCCCCGGTTAGATCTGGAAGCGCCAGAATAACATTTCAACTCCACGCACACACATATACATCGAGTGTGAAGCTCCACTACAACACCACAAAAACACAGACAACGACAACGACAATAACAATACATATTACAACTTTTGGGATGTTCAGGGGGGGGGAGGGGGGGGGGGGGAGCAGCCACAAATATCAAAGTCTGTGGTCCTTCACACAAAAGATTATGGAATATCAATGGGTGTGTTGTCCTCTTTCTTCCACTCTCCCCCTACCTCATCCACCCGACTCTTCTTCTTCGGTTCCCGCCTTCTCCGACCGCGAGGACGTCCAGAACTCGGAGCAGGAGGAGCCACTTCCTCTTCTTCATCACTGGAACCTGCTGCCTATTCGTGTTTCATCATTGGAAGACTCAGGTCCGGTATCCTCTCCTTCATCACTGGAAGACTCTGCTCCTGTCGCCTCATCTGCGTAATCGGGGTCGGTGACTGCATTCACATCTGGTCCTAGTAGTATATGTGGTAAAAAAAATTTTTTTAATTTTTTGAAAATTTGAATTTGTTCAAAAAACCACAAGCCACTTTCAAATCTCAAAACTCAATAATATATATATATATTATAGCTAAACAGCTTACTCTATCTCAATATAGCTATAAATAAGTACTTTCCACAACAGAAGCTTGCTATTTTTCAAGAGAAAGACAAGAGAAAGACAAGCTTACCTCGATCATCTTCTTGACTCCCATTTTCAGTATCAGAGTTGACGGGGTCTGGTCCACCAACCCTGATACAGGGCCTCCTATAGCCCTAGATGTCGTCTCCCTTCTCTCCGCTTGATCCTGAGTCGCTAGAGTCAGCATCAAGCAAGTCTAAAACTTGCACCGCATTGTAACTTGTAGACGCCATCTTCCAAAAAATGACTTTGAAAAAATATTTTTTTGCATAGTTACCGGGGTCACACGACACGCTCACTTTTTTCCTATGATGTAATAAGCATTACCTAAGACTGTACGTAATAGGGAGGTCCCCAGTTGAACTGGCGATTTTATAAAAAAATGGAGAAGACAGTAAGTCAAACCGCAAAGTCTTGGTCGGCAAAAAAGCGGTTGTTTCAATGTGTTATGGAAGGCTACTGAGCTCAAGCAATTTTTCGCTACTTCTACAAAGCTCTGGAGATGACTGGATCCATAAATGAAGCTGCTGTGAAGAAGGTAACTTTTTTAAAAATTCGACGAAGAACCGATGTTTTTTTTTTGCCGAGGAAGAAATAAACGCAACTGCTGTGAGGTACTGTCGAAGCAGTCCTGGCTGAAAGCTATTTTAGATGCTTCTCCAATGCATTGGTCACCTGTGTATGCAATCTGAAGGTTCTAGCTATAAAGTAACTATTTTTAAAATTTCGGAGAAGCCAACCGGTCTTCACCCGCTTTAAAGCGGGATCCGGAACGAAAGGGTTAAAGCCATACCTGTCTAGTACTCTTACACAATGTAGGGTCTAAACTGAGTAAGGCCTCCCCCATGAAGTAAGCGGCCCCAACCGCGAGAAATTGAATAAGAAGTTTTAATCGCATTTTCTCGAAATAACTGTGCTTAAGTTGGTCAGATTGCCGCTCGTATATTTAGTGAACCAAGCAGCGCCTGCCTATAAACTTGGTATCAAAATACTCCATAAGAAGTGCTCTACACAGTGGTATGAATAACTCATTTTTCATTTTTTTACGGAAATGTTCCCTTTTCCTGGACACTGTCACATATTATGTATACTACATAAGAGATTTAGGTTGTAAGTAAACATGATAGAATCACTGTTTATAATTGTAGCAGGCGGTTGCATCACTTCTTTTAGTCTGTGTGACTTTACACTATTGGTCCTGGGGTAGCATACATCCCATGCGGATTTCCACCTATGATGTATTAGCATTCCAGTATGTTTTATCATGCACTGGTGCATGTGAAGGAGGGAATACAGTTTGATGCAATCCTTGCTGTGCAATTAATAGAGCAAGTGCAATTAATAGAGCAAGTGCATGAATAGGCATGGCTAATGAACTTGTGGAGCATTGACTTCTCAGAGAGAAACTGGCAGGCTCAACAGGAATTATTCTCATAGTGGGGTTATAATACATATATCATTGAGTAACTAAAATCAAGTTGTTGCTGAGTATTTGTTAATTGTACTGTAGTGTTCTGTAACAGTAGACTTACTTCAGTGTGAGGCGGGACATATGTATCATGAAATGCATCTTGGGAATCACACTGTAACTGGGGTACAACTCCTTGAATTGAGTGTGATGCAAACATATTTTTTGAGACAAATAGCTGATGAGATCTTCTGTGGTTCTTGGGCTGAACAGGATGTCTACAATCCTCATCATAAGATGATAATTTTCCCAATAGGGGTCTCCTTCTGGAACTAGATCCCCAATGACAATTGGAAGAATTCTTCCTAAAAGCCATTTGGGCTGCTAAAAGTGAAGGATCATTGTTTATTTAAGTTAATGTTAAGTTGTATTAATAATTTGTATTCAAAGGTTGAGTCTATGACTCTCATTTACATGGAATACCTATTTGTCTGAGTGTGTGTCCATTGCTTGACAACGTAGTGGCATCTATTGGTGTGCACTTATCACTGGTCTCCATGTAACCAAGCTCAGTGTTGATCAGCCTTGTGTTGAATAGATCTAGTTAAGTGTTATTAAATAAATATGTATGTATAGCATAAACGTGCTTATTATCGCCATTTTTTTTGTACGCATTATCGCCATTTGGCTATAACTCCGTAATGGTTCCGCCTTTAAAAACTTGCACATGCGCATAAGATAGGCCAGTTCTTGTGCTTTATTTAGAGTACAAAAATGTGTTGGTTACCGTTCGTGTGCGTGAAGTAGTGAGAACTTGTCGGTAGCTAGTAGCTCTTAGCGCTTCTTTGTCGTCAGGCGATTGGCCCTACCGGTGTTCACCGATAGGTAGGCAAGCTGTTCTGACTTTTTAAAAATATTAATAGATTGGTATTGTAACAGCCTAACTGTGGATATTTTTTTTGCGTTAATTTGTTGCCTATTTTTACAGGAATACTTCGATATGTCGAGTGACATTTTGGGTGCTCCTCCCTAAAAAAAAGAAGCGTCTACAATGGAGAGATGAGGACATGGTGGCCGCCATGGATGCTGTATCTTCGGGTGAAATGACCATCACATCTTCTTCAAGGGCCTTCAGTGTCCCCAGGAAGACTTGGGACGATAGAGTCAAGGGCCATGTCACTCATGGTAAGAAACCTGGGATCAACACTGTGTTGAGTGCAGAAGAAGTCATCTTTGGTTCAGTACCTTTTGTATATGGCCCAGCGAGGTTTTCCTCTAACTAGGACTATGACGAAAGCATTCGCATGGGCTATTTCTAAACGTTCAGGTACTGACAATCGGTTTAGTAAATCGGATGGCCCAGGTGAACATTGGTGGCAATTGTTTCGAAGTAGACACCCTGAAATAAGGCTGCGTAAATCAGATAATTTAGAACATAGTCGAGCAGAAGCTCTTAATCCAACTATAGTAGAAGAGTATTTTAACATTTTGGAGGCCACTTTCACAAAGCATGATCTTTTAACCAGTCCGAGGGAGTTGTATAACTGTGATGAAACTTTTTTGCCAATGAATTATACAAAAGAAAAAGTGGTTGCAGCTAAAGGGGCAAAGAATGTGTACAGCCAAAATGTTGGCACATCAGATCACATCAGTCTACTGTGTTGTGCGTCAGCAGCGGGTTTCCCTCTCCCTCCCATGATTATTTATGCGAAGTCATTCCCTGATGGGCAGTATAGGTTTGATGGACCAGATGACGCACTGTATACAAAGGGTGATTCTGGGTGGATCGACTCCAAGTTGTTTCTGACATGGTTAAAAAAAAAAATTGAAATATTTTGTATCTCAGCGCCCAGTTCTCCTTTTAATTGATGGCCATAAGTCACATATAACATTGGATGCAATAGATTTGTTGTCAAGAAAATGACATTATTTTATTTTGTTTAACCCCCCCCCCCCCCCCCCCTTTAACCCCCCCCCCCCCCTCCCCCATACAACCCATGCACTCCAACCATTAGATGTCTCCGTCTTCAAGTCTCTGAAGGATCGATATGCCAAAGCAGTACGGAGTCTTTCATTCTCTAAAAAGAATTTTGTGGTTTCTAAAAGGGAATTTTCTAAGGTTCTATAGGGACCTTTTAAGCAGGCGTTCTCAATTCCCAACATTAAGGCTGGATTTGCAAAGTCAGGAATTTTTCCTCTCAATCGTGATGCCATTGCAAAGAAAAGAAAGAAAAACAAGCAAAGAAAGAGGAGAGAGAAAAAAAGAAGAAGGATCGGGAACAGAAGAAGAGGGAACGAGAATCTGCTAGATCAGTTCGGGGAAGGGGACGTAGATGTGGACGTGGGCGTGGCAAAAGACAGGCTGACGCTACTGTAGATGATTCTGGTACTGAAAACGGTTGTCCACCATCTCCTCTTTTATTTTCTGAAGTTTGTGAGTCAGAGAGTGAAGAATCTGCTAGATCAGTTCGGGGAAGGGGACGTATATGTGGGCATGGCAAAAGACAGGTGTGGGCGGAAGAGTAGAGAGAAAGACAGAGAAGAGGACAGACAAGACAAAGAAAGAGAAAGATGGATGAGAAGATAGAAGAGAGATGAAGAGGATAAAGAAGACACAGTTATTTAAGTCATTTTGTGTCATTAAAGTTTGCATGTGTAATGTTATAAGCATCGTGGTTCATGCCATCCAATTGTAGTTCTGTGTGTTGCACCTATTTAGATTATTATGCATGCATGTATATTTTGTGCCCGGATTATTCCGTGACCACACCTTCATACCTGTGCGCATGCGGGTCTTGAGCTATATAAAAACTCAACCCCGCTTGCGTATAATCAGTTCCCCTAATGTTAGTTTAAACCCTAAACTGATTTAGACTTCAGGGTGAGGGCTAGCCATCTGGGAGAACTCTGGTGGCAGCATTCACTAGGGTTCTTCAAGTAATAGTCGTTGCCGAGCCTTAGTGTCTACCTTCGGTGATTGAGTCTCAAGCTGACCTTGTCGGGAGAACTGACCTTACCTCTTGGGCCAGCAGATCACCTACCCACATTCTGGTGGCAGCGGTGCCGAAACAAGTCTTTTCCTACGCTTGTCGATTTGAGCTACTACTTGGACGTCTACTTTCGATTTCAAACTCGGGTGGACCGTCCGTTCCTGTGTGCGTTTCTGTGGCCTAACGCATGCGTCTGACTGCTGCTATTGACCGATTTCAAACTCGGATTACGTCGCGGCTCGACTTCGTTTGCCCATCGCCTCTGGATCGCCATTATCTTCTTCATCCCTATCTGGAGCGCACTACACGTGGCGCCTAATTGGATTTCGTGGATTCGCTAAGTTGAACTTGTCATTTTCCGTGTTTGTCACTTTGTCTGTTAATTGGTTTTGATTGTCATTTGTGTCACTTTGTTTGTGTGTGCATTTTACAGGCTGCTTGAGTTCTATACTTCCTTATTTGGTCTTGTGTTCATTATCACTTTGTCATTTGTTGTGTCAGAGTGTTTTGTTTGCTTACTTGGCACTTTTGGACTTTGTCATTTTGTTTGGTTGTTGTTTTGTCTCTGTAGGACATCTCCTTGGATCACTTGGATGAGCCAGAGGGAGCAGCCTGATAGAGGGTGCAAACGTAAGAAGCAGGTTGTGGTATTGAATCGTGGTAATTCTGCCGTGTCTGTTGAGTCTTCAGCAGCGGTAACTGTTGTTCATTCTCCTTTCAGTGGTAGTTCTAGTAGTAGTGTGGAGCGTAGTTCTGTTACTTCTGTTCCGCCTAGTTCATTGTCTTGTGGTAGTTCTACTGCTGATACTATTGTTCTTGGAGATTCTGATTCTAATCCTAGCGATATTTCTGGCCTTACACTTTCTGAACCAATTTGTGTCGCTACTATTTTTGAAAACTTTAAAGCCCGTGGGTGTAATATTCTTGGTAATTTGACTGATAGTGATACAACCTTAGTATACCCCACAATGTCTGAGGACGAACGTGATTCTGACCATAGGAGTGCTGGTGGCAGTGCTTCCTCTATTAACCCTGAGATGCGTTCTCTTTTCCGTGAGTTCTTTTCTGAATTTAGTAGGTCTGGTCTTATGCTTGATAGGCCTAGGGAAAGCTCCACGGATGCTGATTGGACAAGGCAACTTAATGCTTTGGCCCCACATAAGGATGGCGTAGTGGAAATCTATATTGCTACAGAAATTGCAATCCAAGTCTGCGTCCTCTATTGTTGCTGGTCTTGACAGAGATACGACTGACTATGATCAGGTTAAAGAGATTCTCATTGAAGCGCTTGGCTCTAGCTTGACTTCACTGGGTGTCAAGCTGACTACCGATTTTGCTAGTTCGACGAGGTCGATGAATCCTCTCGAAACATATGTCCACCTGAAGAGTTTAATGGACTCGGTTGACATGATGTGCAGAAGCAAGGACGAACTGTTGCTCTTCTTTGCCTGTGCCACGTACAGAGCGTCCAGGCCTGTAGCGCAAAGGGCTCTTATGGACCAACGGGAATTTACATGCTTTATGGACCTTAACAAATTTGCCCTCTCGATCAATACCTCCGATTCTGATAGGTCCTTTCATAGTGGTAGTAGATATAATAAGTTTAGTGGCAATAATTCTGTTGAGTGCTTTAAATGCCATAAATTTGGACATAGATTTTATGAGTGTAGGAGCCAAGTGTCAAGTGGTAATGGTAGTATTCCTAATAACATATTGGGCAGTAATAGTGGTAGGTCAACTGGCATTGTCTGTTTCACTTGCCATGAGCCCGGCCATAAATCGCCGGATTGCCCAACCAGGAAGAATAATCACAGTGGTAACTCCGAATTTAGTTCGGAGAGTAGTAAGAAAGCTGGAGTGAAAAAGAATCGCACTTACAATACCAATTGGGTGTCGGTTAGTAATGGTACCCCTTATGTTACAGGGTTTGTCAATGGTTCTCAGTGTAAGATTGTGCCCGACACTGGGGCCGAGATCTCCATAGTTCCTGGGTGTTTGGTCTATGGTGACCAGCTCACAGGTGAACAAGTTGATGTTAAAGGGTGGGATGGTAGACCTGTCACCCTTGATACGGCCATAGTAGATTTCATGTTTAAAGGCCGAACCTTTAGTTCCAGAGTGGCTGTCGCACATGTAGACAGCTTGTGTGGGTGTGTGTTGTTTTCAGTTCCAATGGAAACAGCCACAGCAGAGCATCTCTTGCTGGATGCCGCCGCCAAGTCCGATGTTTCTGGCTTGGGGGCGGGGCAACTACGTGATACCCGTAGCATCCAGCCGTCCACCCAGGTGGATGCCTGCTCTGGTGGTGTTATGGAGGAGGCTTCTTATACCCCCTCTGCACAGGCCACTAACCAGGTAGAGACAGTGAATGTGAGTGTTGTGACAAGAAGTAAATCTAAACAGCAGAGTGAGAAACAGTTACAAGTTGAGACAGTGCATGTTAGTGAATCTGATCCCCAACCTCTTAATCCTGATGACGAATTTGAAAGGCTTGCAGCCATAGATGTTTCTTATGTATCTCCTGTAGTAGGTGTTGGGTCTGATGTCTGTAATCCTTCTGTTGTTGGGCTTCTTCAGGGCTCTGACGAGGATGGGAATGGGGCTGGTGTTGTAGGTAGTGCTGTCAGTGACGGGCAAACTGGTGTTCCTTTCTCCCCATTGGATTGTACCCCCTTGCCTAATGCAAACGTATCTCCAGAGTCTGATAGCAGTGATAGTTTTGTAGACGAGCTGCAGTTAGCACCTCCTGTGTTAGCTGAGGGTGTTCAAGATCTCAAGAGTGCCCTTGTGGCCGATGAGTCTCTGTCCAAGTTCAGGGACTTGGGGGAAAAGAATCTCAACGGTTACTCATTTAAAGATAGGTTGTTAGTTCACACTGTGTTGTTGAATAATTCCCCCGTATCTAGAATTGTTGTTCCCACTGTTTTCAGGAACAAGTTACTCTCTTTGGCCCATGACAAAATGGCTCATGTTGGAGTCCGGGGCATGCGAAGTGTGCTGGGCAAACGTTTTACGTGGCCTGGTGTCCACGGTGACATTGCTGCTTTTGTTAAATCCTGCGATACATGTCTCCGTGTTAACAGTGCTGGTAATCAGAAAGCCAAGATGATTGAAAGAAAAATTGTGTGTGTCCCATTCGAGAGTGTTTGTGTGGATTTAGTTGGCCCCTTGCCCAAGGGCAAGAGGGGTGCCAAGTATCTATTTACTTATGTTTGTTTGGCCAGTCGTTGGCCTGATGCTTTACCAATGCGTACTGCCTCAGCCACTGAGGCAGCGCAATGCTTTGTGGAAATTATAAGCCGTACGGGTATACCCCTTCGTGTGTTATCTGATAGAGGAACTATCTTCCTCTCAAAGTTGATGTCAGGCGTCTGCAATATGCTAGGTATCGATGCTGTTGCTACTTCCCCATACCGCCCACAGTCAAATGGTGTGGTGGAACGAATGCATGGGAGTCTGAAACCTATGCTCTCAAAAGCTGTGGAGGCTGGGTTAGATTGGGTCGACTTCCTGCCCTTAGCCCTTTTTGCCCTCAGACAAGTCCCAAACAGAGATGTCGGGTTCTCTCCCCATTGTATTGTATATGGGAGGGATGTGATGGGCCCCCTGGATATCCTTTATGAGGGTTGGGTTGACCGTGATGTCAGTCAATGTGGACGATTGGCTCCTCCAGTTGAATGATAGGCTAGCGGTCATACATGATCTGGCTGTAGCTAACCAATCTGATAGCAGTGGTAAACGTGCTCTTACCTTTAACAGGCACAAGCAAGACATGCCGCTGGAAGTGGGTACCAGCGTGCTTATGAGAGTCCCTGGCTTGAAAGCAGCCCTCCAAGCTGCCTGGGAAGGACCCTATGTTGTTGTTGGCAAATCATCCCGCGTAACTTACCAAATTTCTAAGGGAGAAGGCCATCCCACTAGACTTGCTCATAGAGATAATCTCAAGTTGTATGTTTCTAGACCATTGTCTGTCAATGCAGTTACTTTGATAGCAGAGGAGCAGGGTATTGGCCATGATCTGCTCACCAGCAAAGCAACCCTCAGTGATGATAAGTGCCCTGGGTTTAGACAGAACGAATTAGATGCCCTCCTGCATGACCTAAAGTGTCATTTCCGAGACACTCCCGGATTGTGCTCAGCAGGTACCTGTAAGATAGTGATCGCAGACGGTGCTGCTATAGTTAACTTGCCCCCTAGGCAAATCCCAGCAGGCATTAGAGAAGCTGTGAAGAATGAAATTGACGTGTTGTTGAGAGATGGTATTATCATTGAGTCCAGTTCAGCTTGGGCTAGTCCACTAGTCCCTGTCCGCAAGAAGGATGGCAGTGTCCGTATATGTGTGGACTTCAGACAGTTAAATGCAGTCACTCCGTTGAAGAGGTATTGGTTACCGTCTCTGACGGAAATTCTAGACCAAGTTGGTCCCAATGCATGTTTGTCTACCTTGGACCTTACTGCCGGTTTTCACCAGTTGACCATGGAAGAGTGTTCCAGTGAACTCACCACATTTGTGTGTCCTTTCGATAAATTCCGGTATCTTAGAATGCCGTTTGGTCTCAAAAATGCTCCTGCTATTTTTCAAGCAGTGATTGAGAACGTTTTAAAGCCAGTTTCCGATTGTTGTCGTAATTATGTAGATGACGTTGTGATATACAGTCGTACTTGGTCTGATCATTTGTATCATTTGAGAAAGGTGATTGAGTGCCTTGGTGCCTCAGGTTTAACTATTAAACTCAGAAAATGTTGTTTTGGCCGTACGCATTTATTGTACTTAGGTCATAAGATTGGTGCAGGTTTGCTTGCAGTCCCTAAGCACAGAGTCTCAGCTTTGGCTCACTTCGTTAGGCCTAGGACGAAGAAGCAACTTCGTTCTTTTCTAGGGTCTGTCTCATATTATCGTAGATTCATTCGCCGACTGCTCTAGCACCCTCACTCCTGCTACCTCCTTGAGGGCTCCTCTCCAGGTGGTCTGGACTGAGGAGATGGACTCCAGATTCTGTGAGTTAAAATTGTCATTGTGTCGTAGTAGTTCTTTTGTTATTCCAGCCCCAGATGACGTGTTCATCCTATACACGGACGCGTCAGGTGCCGGTGTAGGTGGTTGCCTCCATGTTGTCCGTGGACAAGAGGAACTACCAGTCGGATTCTTCTCTCGTCAGTTGCGTCCTGCGGAAAGGAATTATTCAGTCTCTGAACTCGAGTGTCTCGCCATTGTGGCCAGTCTGAAGCATTTTGAGTACTTTGTATATAGCAAAGAGGTGACAGTCGTCACAGATCACAAACTGTGTCTGGCTCTAGAAAATGGGAGCCACCTCAACAAGCGTCTGCTTCGGTTCGCCCTCGTGTTGCAACAATTTAATGTTTTCTTAGAGTATCGTCCTGGCAAGTTGCACGCCAATGCTGATGGCATGAGCAGGCAGGCGTGGCCATCGGCAGAAGTCGAGTCCGCCCAAGTGTGTTCATCAGATTTATCCCCTGGCCAAATCTTAGGGGGGGAGATGTGGGCGGAAGAGTAGAGAGAAAGACAGAGAAGAGGACAGACAAGACAAAGAAAGAGAAAGATGGATGAGAAGATAGAAGAGAGATGAAGAGGATAAAGAAGACACAGTTATTTAAGTCATTTTGTGTCATTAAAGTTTGCATGTGTAATGTTATAAACATCGTGGTTCATGCCATCCAATTGTAGTTCAGTGTGTTGCACCTATTTAGATTATTATGCATGCATGTATATTTTGTGCCCGGATTATTCCGTGACCGCACCTTCATACCTGTGCGCATGCGGGTCTTGAGCTATATAAAAACTCAACCCCGCTTGCGTATCAGTTCCCCTAATGTTAGTTTAAACCCTAAACTGAATTTAGACTTCAGGGAGAGGGCTAGCCATCTGGGAGAACTCTGGTGGCAGCATTCACTAGGGTTCTTCAAGTAATAGTCGTTGCCGAGCCTTAGTGTCTACCTTCGGTGATTGAGTCTCAAGCTGACCTTGTCGGGAGAACTGACCTTACCTCTTGGGCCAGCAGATCACCTACCCACAACAGGCTAACGCTACTGTAGATGATTCTGGTACTGAAAACAGTTGTCCACCATCTCCTCTTTTATTTTCTGAAGTTTCTGAGCCAGAGAGTGAAGAAGAGGCCCCTCCCTTTGCAAGTAGTCGTCCACCACGCCAGAGAACTCTGGCCCTCCCGTTTTCGTCAGGATAGCAGTGAAAGTGACAGCAATGATGGGGCTATTTGTGTGCTATGTGACAGCAATGAGCCTGAAAGTCTTTCAGCTAGTACTATTTTCTGGATAGATTGTGACAAGTGTGGGTGCTGGGCTCATAATTTTTGTGCTTTTGGAAATAACTCTGTCTCTCGAAGGTTTTTGTGTTCTAATTGCTCCAATTAGTCACCAAATACTTTTAATGATTTTTTCATACTCATTCGAATAAAATCATATGTGACAATCACTTCAAAATTTCATAAATTAATTTTAATATAATTATTATGCATGTCGGCGATAATCGGGTATATCGCACCCATTATCGCCGATTGGTTAGGTGTTATGGTTTGTTCAATATTGAGTTCGTCCTTTATATAATCCTTTCCAAATGACAGTGGTAGGTAGTTCAGTTGATCCTTTACCTAGTAAATCTGTTATAACGAACAATAGAGTCTGCGTCGGCGACCTACAGAACGAATGGACAAAAAACGGCGATAATATGCACGTTTACGCTATATTATATATAATATATATTATTAGGTACTAAACAGAGCCTGATAACTGTTGCCACATAGAAAATGCATTAAAGTAAACAGGATGTGGCTTAGGGCAATATTTTTCCATATCACCTGTGTTCATAGTTATTACGTTGGGTTATTACGTTCCTGTGTGTGACTTGTATTGATCACACACACTGAATAGTCAGTCGTGTAAACTATCAAAGGACCAGGTAAGTCCACTTATTATGGCGCAGCTCAAGTATTCGTGCACCGCTGGCCACTACAGCTTGCAGTCTTGCGAACTGAACCTTAAATTAGCGTATTCTCGAAAGCGGTCTCAGACTCCCGAGTTAACAGAGGTGAACAACGTTTTAATCTAAGAATACACAAAACATAAATACCCAATAGGATGATGCGGGGTGCTGTGGGCAGCAGCCCGTATGAATATAATTAAGGTGAACATGGATGGGTAAAGGGGTGACATTAGAACTTAATGGAATAGTACGGATACACGTAAGAAATAAAGGGTGACAGTTCAACGTATGAATTGTTCAGGAGCTAGTCTTGTAGGTCCTAGACACTCTGTCTGGGAAAGAATCCCAGACAGTCCCCCTAGGTTATAGAATTGTTCACCATGTTTTAGCTGTAAAATCATTTGTAATTGCTTATAATTAATAAAATTGATGTGATTATGACAACTAATATATCTATTATATCTAGCTACAATATTATATGAAGTGTTACTTTGTTGCTGTAGTTTGTGTGTTTGTGTGTCAGTTCAATTGTGAGTGTGTAGCTGTGTTGTTTGTATTGCAGTTGATATTAATGGTGCAGTTTGAGATATTTGCTCCTTGGAATAATCCTAATGGCATCGCTGAATTGAAGGCTACATCATTTTTAGAGAATTATTTATCCTTCATTTGTTCTATATCTTTGTATGAACTCAGTATGTGTGACATGTGTTGTTGCTGTTTGAGCGAAGCTTGCTTATATGAATTCAAATGTCTGAACATTTTTATGGCCAGACAATTGCATAATTCGACTATCTGGAACATCACAGTGTGCCAATTTTGTTATCATGGTTTTTCTAGCAGAATGGTTTGTCTTCCTCCCTTGTAATGAACCTTGAGTAGAAATTCTCTTCATAATCTGCCCAATTCTATCCTTTCCCATTTTCTTTTTTTTATATCACCAGGTTTATAATTGATAGATAGATAGAAAGGAGAATCTGGGTTGCACATTTTAGTTGGCCACTGGGCAATATACTTCTCAAAAATCAGAACAGGGCACTTTTGAGGATTGCTGGGAGTGCTCCACATTTTTGGCTTAAAGGCTCGAGTATTGTTTGATTCCCCAGATCTGGTTTTTGTGTCTCGCTCACTAAACTCTATATACTTTGAGCCATCAGATGAACATTTAACCCTCTCGTTCCCAAATTGTTTGGACACGCGCGGAAAAATCTAATCTTCTACCACGGATAGAGCGTTACCGTTTTATTTTTTTAACTCGATGCTGGCTGGGAAAACCCCATAGCAACCATATATCACTAAATAGACCAAGAGTTTGGGATTCCCCTCATTTTTTGATTGAGAAAATTGAATAATATTTAGGCCCTCTACTAATACTTTTTTTTTTTTATATTTCCCCAAAAAATTCCACTTATTCTATCAATAAAAATTTTAAAAAAAATAGAAATAATATAGTTTGATGTATTGTATACCAATATTGTATTAGTTCAACAATAAAATATGTTGTTTGTTGTGTTTGGTGCTGATTGTGATCATGTAGGAGACATCTATGAGTGTCCACAAGGAACATATGCCATCGGACGTCGAGCTCCACTACAAAACAATTTCATATACACAAAAACACAAACAACAAAGATATTTGTAATACAAACAACAAATTATTCATGATCCTATATAATTTGCAACTTTATGATGTATTGTATGCGATTTCATACAGGATTTTAGTTTGGGGGGTGGGGGGGTGGGGCTCCGAGTGTACTTTGCGGCATCTTCTCCTTCATTACTGGAAGACTCTGCTCCTGTTGCCTCATCTGCGTCCTCTTCACAATCGGGGTGGGGACTGCATACACATCTGGTCCTAGTAGTACATGTGGTAAAAAAAATTAAATTTTTTTGAAAATTTGAAATTGTTCAAAAAACCACAGCCCACTTTCAAATCTCAAAACTCAATGAAATATATATATATTATAGCTAAACAGCTTTCTCTATCTTAGACTACTACCTTTACCCTCTTTTTGTAGCATTTTTCTGCAGGCTACTAATTTCTGACGGGAGCTGGCAAATTCTGCATCTCTGATGATGCTATAGGTCTTATGTTTTTCTTTCAAATACCTGTCAAGACTTCTCTGGAAACAAATTAGGGTATCAGGCTCATACAAATTTCCATCAGTACATCTGATTTTGCAATAAAAATGGCCTAATAATCTGTCCAGCTCCACAGGTGGAATGTCTTCTATTAGTCTTTCTTCCTTAATCGACTTGCACCAGTTATACCATGTTTTCAAGTCTGATGCCGTCTTTTGTTTTGTGTTAATGTTTTTTTGCATTTCTACAAAATCTTCAAGCTCTTTGTCATCTAATATGGGCCGTACACTTTCTTCGCACGCTCGCTCTTTTCCTCCCTTTTCGGTCATTTCCTGATTTTCTCCTTCAACAGGACACGCTGAAAATAGCCAATCAGTGATGTCTTCAGAAAACAAAGAAAGTAAAGCTTGAGTTTCTTCTTCAAGGAGATCTGGAACACTAGAGGAACCAGAAGCCATCGCACAAGAAATTTGTTCGCGCATGAGCAGTACCTAATAAATTTATTATCCATTGGATATCCGAGAATATCACTCGTCTGATTGGCGGTATTTATGCTCGTGCCTGCGGCACTCGCGTAAATACTAGGCCAACAGACTCGTGATATTCTCCTGTATCAAATGAATAATATATATATATGTATATTGTACTTACCAAGGTTAAAGTACTGCTTCACTTCTATCATTTTTTTAAGCATTATTTTTATTTCATATTGCAGTGCTCCTTCCAGGATGTCGTGCATGATGTCAGGGACTAATCCACCATCACAGACATGATAATACCTTCCATGGAAAGAGAAGATAGTGAGTTTATTGATTGTATGTAGGTAATGTTTCGTACAGTACCTCAATCCATTGAGATGTGAGTTTCTGTTGATGCCATATTCCTTAGATGCATTTGCACTAAGCTCTATCTACACACAATGTTGCCAGTGTGTAGTGGCATCTCTCAGGATAAAATCTCCTTCTCTGAACTGTGTATTGAAATATGTAATTTTCATCTGTTAGTGCATGTTATTAATGAATGAACGTGACAACTGCACACAGCAAGTAGCTGTTATTCACGTCATTCCTGTGCGCTTGGCAAAGGGTAGGGCAAAGGTGAGGGAGAAAGAGAAACTGTTCTCACATGCATTTAAAAAAATTCTGAGGCTCATAAATTTGTCAATCTGTGCATGTCATGTATTTAGTCTCATGACGCAATTAAGTGTAGAATAATTAGCTATGGATATCGTATTATTTACTTGTTTTGTGTTGTTTTATGTTTGTTTGTTTTTTGTTTTGTTTTAAATAGTTTAGCTCATGCACAGCTGGAAAGTCTTACCTACATAGAAAAGGAGTGATATCATACATAGCTATATCATGTGACTAAAGCTTGGTCAGAACCATTTAGCACATAAATAGTTAGGCGTATGTGTGAACTGGGGATACCAGGTTTTCCTTTTTCTTCCGTCCTTCCCCCATCCCCCTCACACACACACACCTTGCCGAGAACCATGAGAGGTTAAGTCAGTAAGATACTAAGTGCATGTTTGAAATAAGATTTCAATTTAAATGTTATCACACTCACAAAAATCATTGTAACTGGGAAAACAAGTTTTCTAGGCTAAACGAGGCTTTCCTTTGAGTTCCTTGTACATAAAGCCAATTAACATTTTATACTTAAAATAGGCCATTCTTGGTTTATTACCATTGTATGGATAGATCATTCCAGAAAGTTCTAGTTTTTTTTTAAGATGGTTTTCAAGTAGTCATATTTATTCATGTACATAATATTATTTTTTACTTCCTTTTGTGAAGAATTCAGAATTGTTATATGAGTGTATTTTTTTCCAGATAAATTTAAACACTGGCATAATCTGTTCACACATGTGCTTTGCTTGCCTTAGTCTTGGCTGCATCTTGAGTTACCATGCACTGTCTGCACATCCTGTATGCAGTACAGCTTTCTTTGAAGCCTGCACGGGCCAGACTAGCCAAATTGTCAGCTGATATGGCACACAATGCTCCAAAATACAACTTTTCTTCACCTCTAATGATAAAGGTATGTCCTGTTTCCTTTTTGTAATAATAAACATCACTTTGCTTAAGCTTCTGGCAAAGTACATGTCAATATCATACTTACTAATTCTTTCAAATCACGAACGATAGGTTTGAGAATAAGATCCATCCCATATTTCTTCAAATGTTTTTCTTTCAGTAGTGCTACTAGATGTATGGATGACAGCTTCGACCTCGTGGTACATTTCTAAGAGTGAAGTAGAAAATGCCTGGAGTGAGATGGTACAATTACCCATAATATAGAAGTGCGTTATTGTATGGGGTCAAATTAAGAAAACCTTAATTTGAAGTACTGCAATATTCCAACACTTAACTAATTACAACACTTGTATTTAACGTACTTAATTTGTGAACTTTGGCTTTCGAGCCAAGTGGATTACACACTTCAAGGTCATCATAGTACAGAAATATCTGTAAAGAAGATGAAGCAGTGGGAAATAAGGGATGTTTTCTGAAGTGAGACCCATCCTTGTAGTCCACATGTGCTGGCAGTAGCAGCTGCTTTATCAATCTGCAAATATATATGCAAGTACTTGAAGCATGTAACTACATAGCCACATGTTCACAGCCACATTAGTTGAGTATCATTAATGACCCCTCAGTTTGTGTGTGAAATCACTTGTATTACCTCATCAGTTCTTAAGGGGGCTGATTGCAAAAGGCATTGTAGTGTCTTCAATATTGGGATATATACCATTTCATGTTTTTTAATGGTGCATCTTCGAAGCCTTCCACTGCCTTTCCACTCGGGGTGCTCACCTAGCACAATCCTCTCAGGATCCTGTAAAGAAATCATTTAATTCTATTCCTTTAATTTTTAGCAACATGTTAGTAAATTCAACTTAAAATTTATAACTAACTATAAGTTGAAAATGTTTTCTCAGATATTCCAGCTGCTTATGCTTAGTGGAGACTTCACTGAATGGATTGGCATGAGGACTGTCATCACTGAAGAGTTGATCCAACCCTTCAATCCTGTCAGGTGAGATTCCAGCTTGTGACAGTTCTTGGCTCACTTCAGCGTAAAAGTGCTTCATATGTTCCTAACAAAGCAACATCAATTCTTAAGCATGTTTTTATTAAGTTGGGGTATATATATTCTCATCTGTATTACCTGTATGAGGCATGTTACTCCTTGAATTATTCCCTGCATTGCAGTTTGTGTGAGTTTGTGCTGTTCTTTTGTTTGTAAAACAAATCTTGCTGCTGACTTGGACTGTCTGTTCAGCTGGGGTTCATCAACCCTGTCATCTGAAATGAACATCACAAAAGTAAAGCAAGCATTATGAGTGTGTTTTTGTTGTTGTTGTTGTTGTTTTTACCATATGAGGTTTCCTACCACTAATGCAAGTTTTGTTTACAGATCTCTGCAGCTAGACTGATCTGTCCAATATGTCCTGTTGACAACACGGCCGGACTGAACATGAGGTTGAGGCATTACATGGAGCACATCAGAGAGTACCACGCTGTATCAACGACATTTACCGTAACATGTGGAATGAATGCAGTGGTGGAGGAAGCTAAAATGCTTTGGTCAGGAGAAATTGTACACTTTAAACCTGGGTAAACTATTACTTTTAAGACAATTATCATAAATAATAATATTTTTAATGGATGATAAATTGAATGTTTCACTATGTAGCTAGTTATAAAGAATGTCAGTATGATTATGTAAATTTTCCAAATATTCGCATTCTATGTTCACTTCCACACACAAATAACTCCATGCAAAGTTTTGCTAATGATGTCACATTTCCCGTTATAAAAATAGGATCATTACCACTAACACTGACTTGTGTGAGTATCCATGTAGAATGCTGTTTAACTACTAGCTCTTCAATTAGTCTATACAACTGCAGGCCTCTTCGAAGGGACCTCACTCAAAATTCTAGTTTTAGTTTGCCTCTTGTTGGGAGGACTTTGTTCGCTGGAATTGATCATCAAGGTCCACAAAGAACTTCTCCACCAGTGAAGACCTCCACAGAAGTGGCTTTACATAGAGTTTGTCGTCTTCTCCACTTTCTTCGCTAGAAACGCAATCTGCATTCAGCACTGAAGCCCACTTCTTTCGGTCCTCTTCACCATAGCTTCTTTTCATGAACACGCTTTTTCTCTCTTGCAGTTTCTACGATTAACAAAAACGTATTCCCTTATCATCAAATTAAAAACAACAACAACAGAATATGATTACATGGAATATACATGTAATGGAAATTTACCCTTCTTGTCCTTTCAGCTCTCCTTCTATTTACTTTGCGTGTCTCTGCCACGCCACGTTCATCAAGCTACTGGTTCAGGTGCTTATAGTAAGTGTAAGCTGCTTCTGAAAAAAAATTTTTTTTAATAATCGCAACTGAAAAACAAAAAATTGAATAAAGAAAATGTAACTTACCTCTGACTTCATGACTCTTAAAATCAGGATTAAGGCTTTTTACTTCTGCCAGTAACCTTTCAGTGATTCTCCGATTCGAATCACTGCGCCAGCCTTGCCTAAATAATTAATTTTAAATTATGTTGAACATAAAAAAAAATTCAGCTTACTTTTCTCCAAAGTAAAATCCAGAAAAATCATCACCATCATCCATTCACATCTTATATGTGACAGTGCCTAGGAAAAGGGACCTTTTACGTAACATCAAAAATGTACAGTAGAGCCCAAACACCGACAAAAAAATTTTTTTTTTGGTTTTCTTTTTATTGGCCCACAGGTATCCCCTACCCTTTAGCTACACTGACACCAAATTTGCGTGGCTGAAACTGTTGTTAAAGGTCCGAGCGCCCTGTTTAAACACAGTCACCTTTTACTCTCTATTTTGACCTTCCGTGCGTGCACGGAAATCCAACCCGCGAGTAATTGAAAATCGTGGGCGAATTCAATTTGTTGCCTAGCAACAAATTACCCCTACCTCGGATAATCGCGGGTAAATATTCTTATAAGTTTTTGTTTGCAGCAACAGAATAGAAATAGTAAATGTGAATAATCAAGCTATATAGGTTGATGTTGCTATTTATGGAGTCCTGTAGTTGGAGCCTGCAGACCTGGAGACTCCTGGGACTATTTTTGTGAAGACAATAGAAGAATCAGCAAGTCTCTGACTGGACAAAGGTTTCAGTGATGATGAGGACTTCTGTCACACTAGGCAACACATTTTGAAAGTCCATCATTTTTGTTCATTGATTTAAAGAGATTCCTATTGTTCATTTGTTCCAAAACAGGCAACAAGCTGGCTGCAAGACAAATATAATCCTAAACTTAGCTAGCCAGTGAACTAACAAACCAAGCTAGTTGAACATTTCTAAAAGAGTGACTGTATCAATGACTTACTGTAACTATCAAACTGTTGGAAACAGGAAAAAAAAGAAAAAAAGAAGCACAAAACGGTCTGCAAAATTGCATCCAGTGCTATTTAAAGACATACCTGTCTAGTACTCTTACACAATGTAGGGTCTAAACTGAGTAAGGCCTCCCCCATCAATAAAGTAAGCGGCCCCAACTATAACTTACTGCCGTTCAGCTGATCGCCACCATTTTCTAAGCATAAGTAACAGTCTTACGTAACCCCGTAACGCGGACTTCCGGTTAGATTACGGAATTCAACGTTAACTCCGCGAGAAATTAAATGAGAAGTTTTAATTGCAGTTTTCTCGAAATAACTGTGCTCAAGATGGTCAGATTGCCGCTCTATATTTAGTGAACCGAGGAGCGCCTGCCTATAAACTTGATATCAAAATACTCCATAAGAAGTGCTCTACACAGTGGTATGAATAACTCATTTTTAATTTTTTTACGGAAAAGGTCCCTTTTCCTAGGCACTGTCACATATGTTTTTCAAGTTTCAGACTAAAAAAAAAAAAAAAAAATGACAACAACAAACAACATTAATAACCATAAATAAACAGGCTCATTCAAACGACATTACTGGTAATCTATACTTTGTCCTATACATACTATATAGGGAAAGGGACCAATTAAATATATCAAAATTGTTCAGAGGCCATTACGTCCTGCTTTCTTGTATTGACTTCTATTTGGATGCTCAAATTGCACCCTATTTAGTGACCTATACAGTGCCTAGTCAAGTCATTGGTATCAAAATACTGCAGAGATTGAACTCATGGTATAAATATCTCATTTTTCATTTTATATTAGTCTTCTTTCCCAAGTACTATCACATACATATGGCCCATTTCTACCATAAAAGAACTGAAGTGATTTATTTTTAATATTAGATAAGCATCATAAAAAATTGAAGTAATTTATCTTTTACCTTGAGCAATGATTACCCTATTATCATTTACAGTTCTACCTCACCCTATGGTCAGGATTAGAGTGGCCACTACATCATGAGCATTAGACTCACATCTTGTGCTAAGATGAGCATAAAATTGAGCGACCCCTTACTCCATGAGCATTAGTGATTCTTAACCCAATCATTATTAATGACCCCTTACCCAATAGGTACTAGAGATTTCTACGCTCTTTGTTTTAAAGTGATCCTTGAGTCTTGCATTACTGATTCCTTATCCAATTTCATTAGTGTGCTCCCTTATTCTCTATAACAGCATTAGTCGTATTCCTTGTTCAACAAGGAAACTGTGAACGCTTCGTACTCGCGGCAACTCAGTTTGACTTGTAGGAAGCAAGCAATTGTAAAGTGGGTGATTACAGATACGTAGGTAAGGGTGAGACAAAACTTAGAGTGGGTCAAAAGTGGGAAGAGTAAAAGGAAGTTTGGTGATCTTTACCAGAGGTGCAAGGCCTCTGATAAGTCTAATGTGGGAATGGGTGATTGACGACTACGAAGGTGATGAAACAAACAAGTAATAGGGTTAAATACAACTCACAGGCAAGAGTCCAGCTCCACACTGGGCGTTGCCCTGACAATAATGAACACTATTTCATTCACCCATTGAGTATTAGATTTCATACTATATACGCATTTGATAATTAACCCTAAAGTGTTAAAATGACAACTTTATCAAAATGGCTTTGGGAATGCAGGCCTCATCGCAACCATACCACCTTTGATAATAATAATGTGAACTATACACACAAATGGCAGATCGATTTTTACAATTATGAAGGTAGCTTTGTTTTCGTTTTTGTTTTTCATAGTATAACTCAGTAAACATTGTTTAAAAGCAGTGTTATAAGGAGTTGAATGTAATGAATGTAATTGTCATCTGAACAAAGTTTATTGGCTTAAACAGGTATCACGTCAGCAGCTAGCTTCACTTTTGAGGACAAATCAGTACACTTGGGGGAGGAGTAACCAGATTGGGTGATACTTATGATTCTATGAGCAATAAAACTCCAATTAACTTCATGAGCAATTGAGTGACCCTAAACTCAGTAGCAATAAAGTGACCACTAATCCTCATACTGTACCAGCAAGAGTGACCCCTTACCGTATGAGCAATAGGTCAACTCCTTACCCCATGAGATATAGAGTGACCCCATGAACAATAGAGTGACCACATGATATACTTTTTGAGCAGCAATAGTGACCCCTTATCCTATGAGCAATAGATCAACTCCTTACCCCATGAGCAACAGAGTGACCCCATACCCTAGAGTGACCACATGATATACTTTCCGAGCAATAGTGACCCCTTACCCTATGAGCAATAGATCAACTCCTTACCCCATGAGATATAGAGTGACCCATACCCTATGAACAATAGAGTGACCACACGATATACCTTACGAGCAAGAGTGACCCCTTACCCTATGTGCAATAGATCGACTCCTTACCCCATGAGAAATAGAGTGACCCCATACCTATGAACAATAGAGTGACCACATAATATACTTTCCGAGCAAGAGTGACCCCTTACCCTATGAGCAATAGATTAACCCCTTACCCCATGAGAAATAGAGTGACCCCATACCTTATGAACAATAGAGTGACTACACGATATACTTTCCGAGCAATAGTGACCCCTTACCCTATGAGCAATAGATTAACCCCTTACCCCATGAGAAATAGAGTGACCCCATACCTTATAAACAATAGAGTAACTACACGATATACCTTACGAGCAAGAGTGACCCCTGTTGAAAGTAACACTTCTGACTTTGACCACTAGTCATTTAGCTTTAAGGATATAACATGTTTTGACTGTTGTCATAGATATCTTTATACCACTGGTCATTTATCTTCAGGCACAAAACATGTTTGTTTGGTTTTCATAGTTACTTGCTTGTATTGTATTCTAATAAGATAACCTCAACTGAGAGTGTTTTTCAATAGGTTATGGGCCCAGGTCATCATTAGAAATACAACAGTTTTTAGTGGGATTGTAGGTAGCTATAAGGACAATTATGGCTGATATAAAGTCTTCAGGAATCATACCATTGAATGATTCGAATTATCCTACTTGGAAAATACAAGTTCGAATGGCTCTAATGAAAGATGGTCTTTGGAACATAGTGAATGGAAAGGAGAATGCTCCTGAAAATGAACGCGTCGCAAGTTGTTTTCTCTTCGTTTGAAGGAGGGAGAATCAGTACAACAACATGTAAAGGTCATGACGGAGGTATTTGAAACTCTTTCGGTAATTGGAGATCCCATAACTGAAGAGGATCGTGTTGTTCATTTGCTTGCAAGTCTTCCAGAAGCATATGACATGATAGTGACGGCTCTTGAATCAAGTTCAAATGTGCCCATTATGGAAACAGTAATCGAAAGACTATTACATGAGGAGCAAAAAATGAAAGAAAGAGAAGGAGACAGTGGTGATTCCGGTAAAGTTTTTGCAGCTTATCGAGCAAAACGAGTGTTTAACCCTCTCGTTCCCAAATTGTTTGGACGCGCGCGGAAAAATCTAATCTTCTACCGCGGAATAGAGCATTACCGTTTTATTTTTTTTACTCGATGCTGGCTGGGAAAACACCATAGCAACCATATATCACTAAATAGACCAAGAGTTAGGGATTCCTCTCATTTTTTGATTGAGAAAATTGAATAATATTTAGGCCCTCTACTAATACTTTAAAAAAAAAAAAATTTTTCCCCAAAAAAATTCCACTTTTCCCATCAATAAAAAAAAAAAAAAATAGAAATAATATTGTTTGATGCATTGTATACCAATATTTTATTAGTTCAACAATAAAATATGTTGTTTGTTGTGTTTGGTGCTGATTGTGATCATGTAGGAGACATCTATGAGTGTCCACAAGGAACATATGCCATCGGACGTCGAGCTCCACTACAAACAATTTCATATACACAAAAACACAAACAACAAAGATATTTGTAATACAAACAACCAATTATTCATGATCCTATATAATTGCAACTTTATGATGTATTGTATGCGGTTTCATACAGGCTTTTTGTTTGGAGTGGGGGGGGTGGGGCTCCGGGTGTACTTCGCCACACCCATTTTTTGGAACCTACACTACTTTGATGCACATCTTTGCATAAGAGTCTATACTTCACACTGATGATCAGTGTTCGGTCCTATGCACTAAATGGCTCAGTTATGATATAGTGATGCGGCACATGTAACTATTGTGCAAATTGCGATAAAAGCATCAAAATTGGTATAGACATAGTCAATAATTAGATAAACAATTAAGGATATTGAGCCATTTCAAATTTCACACCTTTAGCGAATTAGGCATAGTATTATGACATCACTATGATGTCATAATGTGTCATTATGTGGGTTAATTAATTCTGACAGTTAAAATATTTTTCTGATGTTTGATAGTGCCTAGTTAACTCAGATATAAAGTTTCATGGTCTAAATCCATGCGGTTTTTTTGTAAAAATTTTGAAAAACAAAAAAGGAGATATAGTTCATATGAATAAGTTAAGTCAGTTATGTATACATTCTCCTTCACATGCACATAATGCTGTGCATTGAAGTGCAGCCTTCTTGCACTTGCAACGTTTCACACACCCCTTCTTGCATTTGCATGCGACAAGTTCACAACAGGCTTTTGATGCTTCAGGCAGGGTTGTCCAGTTGGGTTCATACAGACCATCATCTGTCTTGATCCAACCCCAGATTGTTGGTGATGGTAGTACAGGAGCTGGCAGTAGTGACTGGCCCCACACATGACCTCCTTGGTAAGTTGCTCTCCTCACATGCTGTTCCAAAGCTGCCTTAGTAGGTGGAATCTGCTTCACGTTGGGTTTCTTTGTAAACATTTTCTTCCTTGCCTTATCAATGTCTGTGCACTGGCTGGTTCTGTCATAGAGTAGCAGACCTGTCAACCCTCAATATTTGGTATTGAGGCTCAATATTTTGGCCAGAGTCTCAATATCTCAATACCAGCCTCACTTTTCTCAATATTTTGAAAGATTTATCAATATTTCTCAATACTGATCCATTTAATAGAAAGGGAAAAAATTTCAGTGTTCTAATTAACAAAAGTTGAACACATGGTCATTTGGCTAACCTCATTTTGGCCTGCATTAGTGTCCTCATTTTGACCTAGTGTAGTAGCAGCAGATAGCTCTAGCTGGTATACTGGTAGCTACTGGTACTCAGTTTGGCTTGAAGTGATATGGAGGACTTTTCTGATGAGGAACCTGGCCCTTCAGCTCCAAAGCGTAAAAAGAGTCAACCTAGCTACAGGTCTAAATTCAATTCTGGATGGGTGAAAGACTTTCCTTTCATTGGTCCAGTCAAGGGTGATGTCTATAGGTAAGAGAACTGCTCCTCTGTTTGTTAGACACTCTAACATTTTATATCATCATTCTAGATTCGAGTGTAAAGTTTGCAACAAAAGAATTCGGTGTGATCACATGGGTAAGAGAGAGGTGATTAAGCATACTGAAACCCAAAGCCATAAAGATCTAGCAAAGACATTCCAATTTCAAGCTAGATTGCAGTTTAGTACCCCCAGCCTAAATGAGACCCAGCAAAGATTGAGAGCTGAACTGAAATGGCAGTCTTGACTGCCAATAACAATATTCCTTTGGCTTTTCACGATAAACTGTCACCCACAATTCGAAGTGTTTTTCCTGATTCAAAAGTAGCTTCCAACTATCATTCAGCCTCAACAAAGGCGATGTGCTTATTGAATTTAGCTGTAGCACCTTTGCTAATAGAAAAACTAGTTGAAAGCATGAGGACTCAGCCATTTTCTTTATCCACTGATGGATCCAACGATAGTGGGTTACAGAAAATGAATCCAGCAACAGTTCGGATGTATGATTTACAAAATGATTGCATTTCAACTCGATTTTTGAATATGTGTGTCACTTCATCTTTTACAGCTGAGTCTATTTATAGTTCACTTAATAGTAAACTCGAGGAATTACTTCAGTGTTCTAGTCCTTGGGATTTATGTTCAGCTGTTGGTGTTGACAATACATCAGTGAACATAGGTGTACGTGATTCAATCAAGACAAGGGTTTTACAACAGAATTCAGCTATATTCTTCAATGGTTGTCCATGCCATATCATACACAATGCTGCTCGAAAAAGTAGTGATGAATTCTGTAGAAGTTGCACTTTTGATGTTGAAGAGCTGTGCATAGATATTTTTTATTGGTTTGATAAATCTACAAAAAGAAAAAATAGTCTTCAATCATATTGTACTTTTTGTGATCAAGACTATAGAGCTGTGGTGAAGCATGTTTCCACTCGGTGGCTCAGCTTAGAGCAAGCAGTGGAGAGAATTCTAAAGCAATATGAAAGCTTGAAGTCTTATTTCAGATCAGAGGATGAACCACAGCCTAGATTCAAGCGACTTAGTGACCATTTCAACAATTCCATGACAGAAGTGTATCTGCTTTTTTTCCAGAATGCTCTCTCTTGCTTTACTCAAGCCAATCAATTTTTGCAGAAGGAAGAACCCTTAGTTCATGTCTTACAGCCTCAACTTCTGAGCCTGCTGAAGAAAATTTTTGGGAAATTTATAAAGCCGTCTGTTTTGTCAGTTCATGTTAATTCTGACACTTTGGTAAATGTTAGTTTCAGTGATATGTCAAATCAACTAGCAGATAAAGATCTAGCTATTGGTTTTCTCACGAAACAAACACTAAATCAATTGTATGAGGAGGGAGATATCAGCGAGGTACAGAAAAAGAGTTTTTACAAGGCTGCTCGACATTTTCTGATGTCTGCTGTGGATTATTTAATAAAGTGGTGCCCTTTCAATGAAGAATTAATGACCCATGCTACTTGGCTGGATTTTGAACGGAGACTTGAAAAGAACTTCGACTCAGTTGAATATTTTGTGCACAAATTTCCGAAGATCCTGGGTAATATCAACATTGACAAGTTGAGTGAGGAGTTTATAAACTACCAAATGCTTTGTTCAAACGATATACCTTCTTCAGTAAAATCGAGAGCTAATCTTCAGGACGAAGACCCCCACAGAGTGGACTATCTTTGGGGATATCTTCGAACTCTTCAGGAACCAGGGACGAATCATAAAGCATTTGGTCTATTGTTTCGTGTGGCAGAATTAATAATGACTATACCTCATTCAAATGCTGGTGAGGAAAGGATTTTCTCCCTTATAAATAAGAACAAAACACCCAGTAGAAGTAGTCTTCAACTTGAAGGAACCCTTTCATCATTGATTATTGTTAAAACACATATTTCTAACGCACTTACCTGGCAACCTACAGAAGCTATGTTAGAAAAGGCTAAAGGAGCTACAAGAACTTATAATGAACAACACAAAGACAAGAATTAGACAATCTCAATATTTCATGCATAATCTCAATATTTTTTCCCTTATATCTCAATATTTGTAAATTTTGGGGTTGAGAGGTCTGGAGTAGGATTACAAACCTCTCAATTATATGCATGACATCTTCTGGTACCTCACTAGGTGCACATGACAACTGCAGCAATGCATCAGTAAGTTCTGGTTGTACATTCCAAGTTGACCATGCTGTCTTTTTACCATGCCCAACAAAACTTGACACAGTGTCGCAACCAGTGAGGGCATGAAACATGGGAAGTGCATGAGCCTTTTTTATCCCAAGTGCAATGGCCATTTTATGTGCTGCCAGGAAACGAAAATGTTTTTTTGTTCCAAAGGATAGCCAGAGTTCATGTTCAGGACCTAGAGTTGCTGCAACAGATACAGCTAGTACAGCAACATCTGTGTCTACTGTCCTGGTTACTATTTTCAAATGACCATGAAGTGCTGCATGATACACATGCAAGAGCAGGCGGGTATCAGCTTCTTCGTGGGTGCTCGGACTGAGTGAATCAGAATCAAGCAATGGTGGTTTGCTCAAGATAGAATTATCATTGGTAATCACAAGCTGTTTACCTTCTTCATCAAATGCCAACAACAGAGCTTTAGAAAGGAAAAGAAAAAGTTCGGTTTTGTTGTGGTTTACTCGAAGAAAATTTTGCCAATTTTTTGGAATGGCTCCCTCTGCCGTGACACGCCTGCGAACTCCTTTTCCACGCTTTGCTCTAGTCATGCCTTTAAGAGAGTCTTCCACATACCTATCCCACACAACATCCAAACGCATTGCATTACGAAGCTGTGACATCATGTAAGGAATAAAAACACTTGAGGCATACTCTGAAAAGTTTCTGGAATCCCTGGGATGCAGCATTTGGACAATGGCAGCTCCATCAACAATGACACAACTTGCACTAGGAACTTCAATCTGGGCTGGGGAAATAGCCTCCAAACTTGTCAGGAGATCACTCTTTACTCCAAAGTGAAGTTTACCACCATCTGAAAGAGATGGTGGAAATGCTTGGTTTTCGTAGTGAAAGAATTCCTCCAGATTTCCCTCTCTGGTTTGACAGGATATGAAGAGCCGTGAAAATAACTCCACATCATTTTTCAGAGTAATCAATTGATGTTTCCCTTTGCTGACTTTCTTTTCAGTTGCACATCCAAACAATTTCAGGTTATTGCGATGAATTACTTCATCAAGTGATGAAGATCTCTTGATGAGCCGATCTTCAGTGAACTTCTGAAACTGTTCTTGACCAATCCTCCTAACATTTCTAACAGAATCTACAGATGAATGGCCTGACATTTCCTTGGTATCAAGGGCAAGGAGGTCAGTACTATCTTCTTCAAAAGGGTTGCCTAATTCCTTCATCACACTAATTAGTGAGTGAACATCCTTGGCAAATGCATCCTGGACACTTGAAGTTTGATCGTGATGATGTATAGTGACCTCCCCACCACAATGATATTGCTGATTATGAAACTCTTCTATCACTCTTGCCACTTCTGGTCCTGCCACCATCCAGCGTCTAAGAGCACTGGGGTTATCAGTTAGCCCAACAGCTCCTCCCTCTCCTTTAATAAGAGCATTGTTTTGTTCATGAGCATGATCTGTAGCAATTGCAGAAAAAACTCTGTTTGTTTTCTGGACAGTAAACTTGCCATTATTGAATTCTTTTGCCACCTCAGGATGCATTGTTGAGAGTTCAGTCATGTCCTTAAGATGAACAGGGAGCCAACGTGCATAATTTGTGTGGTCCAAGGCAAAGAACCAAATGACAATTTCTGTCAGAGCATCAAGATACATTTGAAAGGATGATTGCCGCAATGATCGTACATAAACCAATATGCACAATTCCAACTCCATAACTGTAGCCCAGTATTGGAACTGTGGACAGACTTGCTCCCTCTGTTGGCACCATTCCTTAAAGGCTATAACAGGGTGTCCATCTCTTGTGCATGATTGACAGTAATTGGAGTAAGCATGATGCTGAAGCATATATAGAGCAGCAGCTGTGACTTGGTGGGCCCTTCTTGTACGAGTAACATGTGCAGCATGTAGAAAAGACTCAGCAGTTCCTGCTGTGGCTATCTCTGCTTGTACCAGTGCTTGCACCCATCCACTTCCTTTCAACCAGTCTCCAACAGCCTTCAGAGCTGACATCTCGATATGGAGACCGCCAAGCATGACAACAAACTTGTCTTCACCATAATCGTCTGGCCAAGTCCATTGAATCTGCTTTGCCAAAGCATAGAGTGGTTGATCAAATGTGAGCACTGGCGTCTGTCCAGGGTTCAAATGTTCAATTGCACTCTTTACTACGCAGAAGGAGTGCTTGATCATTGCTGCTGTGTGAGCATGTTCAAGGAAAAGAGGAAGCAGGGAACTGGGAGAAATGACGCTACTTTCTTGTGGCTGGTGACTTGCATGGTATGCAGCCCAGGATAAGTTCTCCAATTTCTCTATATCACTTTCTAATAGCTGCTTCGTGTGATCAAGCCACAAATACTCCTTCTGTAGATGCTGCTCCAAACTATCTCGCTTTAAACATGTAAGTACAGTTGCAGGAAGACTATATTTCTTGATACTGGTGTTGACTGGTGGTATATCAGTATAAAATTGAGGTAATTCATCCACTGTCTTGGAAACACAAGAACCTTCTGTAAATAGAGAGGTTCGATCTATTCCTTCACCATTCATAGTAGGATGCTGGAAAAGTGAAATCCCAGTACCATGAAAAGATGCTTTTGAAGTTGTTGATGAGGGATTGTGATCAATATTGTCCACAGCAGCGGAGGTAAAAACTTTGGACCTCAACTTCAGTGGACAAACTACATGTTCCTGGTGGAACTGCTTGCATGCAGTATTCCCCATTTGTGCAGAAAGACGAAGAACACGATCATAGGAGATGCTCATACCTAAATGATAAAGCCTGTCCACAAGATCCCTTTGACGTGTGTGAGCATGCACCATCAATCCTACATAGATTGGGACTGGTGTCTCCTGATCAATACTGTGTCTCACAATGGCAGATTGAGCTGCAGTCTGCTTCCGTTTCTGCTTAACGCTGTTGAACTTCAGCAGTTGAGAAATTGTCAATGCCGCACTTGACATAGCCTCACTATGGTCCTGGATGCTAGGACCTTCTAGTATCATATTTACTAGGGCAAGCAGCAGGAATGGCACAGATTCTTTATTGCATCCTGCTTGAAATCCACTAAATGGTTTAGGTTTTGAAAAAATGTGACGACGTACAATTTTTGCGGCACGTGCAAGATGAATAGCATCTCCATCACTGTCATATTCACAAGCCTTTGTCAAAGCAGTACCGATGTCCTCATTAAATGCCAGCATGATTTCACGGCCTTTCTTTTTGGCTTCCATGTCAGTAAACTGGGCCAATAAACGTTCCTTGAGCCGTGTTGTATGCACCCGTTCGTCCAGTTTCACTCCAAGCTGTTCCATTCGAACCACATACAGCTGAGCCAAATCACTAAGCTTAAAGACCGGTGCACAATGTTCATCTGAACTGCGCATTTCTTCAATATACATCACTAACTCTGCAAATGCAATTCTAGAGGCTACTTCACATTCACTTGCACTACTTTGCTGTTTTGACTTGGCACTCCTTGCACGGTTGTACAAACTTGCTAAACATTTTGCATGATATTTGGCATCTAAAGCAACCATATCTTCTGCTGCACTTAGCTTTGCAAGAAGATTTGTATCTTCTAGTATAGTGGCACATTCCTTCACTCGCTTATCAATCTGAAATGTGGCTGCCTCATGCAAACCATCATCACCTGGTGGTTGTTCACAGAAAAAACACAAGCTTTTTTGTAAACTTGGTTCAATACTTTGTGATCTACTACGTTTGCATGGTGCATGAATATTTAAACTCTCACCATCTCTCTTTAAGGCTCTTTTCTCTGCTCTCTTCAACTTCGTGTTGTTATATTTCTGGTTACAAGAGTGATGGTACAGAGCATTGTTGGTGATCATGGTGAATTCAATGCCCTGTCCTTCATCAAGCCTCTCCAATCTCATTGGCAACTGCCCAAGCTTATGGAACCTTACTAAATTTTCTGCTAGTGTTTTATATCCACTTCCCACATCTTTTTTTTTGGATTTAGATGGACAGGTCAGTGGTTCCCCTGTTTCTTCTTGGCAAACCAGGCATAATTTCCAATTTGTTGGGCACGTGGAAACCGGAAGCTTCGGATTAACCAGTTTAAAAGTCTTAGCCATACCTTTTCCAATTGAATAGCACCACCATGTGCTCCTCAAATGATTAGCACTATGCTCCAGCAACCTACAACAATATTTTTTCATCCACTACTTTGTATTTGATATGCTATGAGGGCAAAAAATCATATTTACTTACCTGTAAAGGAAAATCAGGTCTCTTACAAGTTTCTGTACATTATTTGGTAAGGGTAGATTTGATTGAATTCAATTATGACATAATGAAATTAGTTTATCTCAAAATAATTGTACATTTTAGTCAGCCGTCATATTGAAAGTGAAATAAAACCACATGACAACAAAAATTTGAGTGGCTCAATATCCACATTTTTTTAGTATGCAATACTTGACACACATGTCAATTTTGGTGCTTTTATCACTAAATGCACAATTGTTATGAAATTTTTTGCTATGCCGCATCACTAATAGGAACATAATGGGATACAATATCAGACTAAAAATAAATGCTTCCAACATGTTCATTTCTATTCAACTCCCAAAATTCTAGGGGGGAACCCAGGGTTAGCCTCCCACTGTATGAACCCCTGGTATGTATACTCCACACTGTACATGAGAGAAACAATCGTTGTATTGAAAAAGTGTAATTTGAAAATGAAAAGCAGTACAAGCACACACATGGAATTCAACTTACCCGGCATGGATGGTGTCACAGACTGAACGATCCCTCCCTGGTTAGGATCCGGAACCTCCATACAATACCAAAAAAACACAGACAACAACTCGCTGAATTGCCCCCCCCTCCCCCGTCATTACTTTTCACTGACATTCTTGTACCATAACCCCCCCCCCCCCCCATCCCTAGCTGGACACCCAAATATCAGTAGGTTGAAATAAAATTCAACTTACCAGCATGGATGATGTCACAGACCGAAAAAGATTCCCGAGTTCGTTCTCTCTCAGGTTGGATCCGGAACACCACATACTGTTTGTTCATGGTTGCTCTCTCTCTCTTTCCACAAATGCACGCACACACATAGACACACACACGAAAAAAGAAGCTACAGGTGAATACAGATCACAAAAATTAATGTATAATTTATTATACATAAATTGACTGGTGTACACACACACACACACATGAAATTCAACTTACATGGGCATAGTAGCCCCGATTGGAAAAAATCCCCCCCCCCCCCCGAGTTCGTTCCCTCCCCGGTTAGATCTGGAAGCGCCAGAATAACATTTCAACTCCACGCACACACATATACAACATCGAGTGTGAAGCTCCACTACAACACCACAAAAACACTGACGACAACGATTATTCTGGACAAAACGTAGCCAGAGATTTTGACTACTATTTATCGATTCATGTTTGAACAATTCTAGTACTGGATTACCGGTGTATAGAGTCATGTAGTTCAAGTAAACTATATTTTGGCATATGTATTTATACTGTTTTAGTCGGAAACTCGAAAAACATATAAAATGCTGATGGATGAAGATGAAAGTTTTGGAGGATATTTATTTGGAGAAACGTAAGTTTATCATAAATTCAAACTATTAAAATCATACGAATTGTGGTTGAACAATTAGATTTAGTTGGAGAAGCGATGAAAATCGCAGGGTCACAGAGAGATTGGCGGCAGAAGTGAGGAGCCTGAATCCTGACTTCAAATCTTATGAGATTAGAGGTCAGCAAATAGCCTTGTAACTGGATATATGTGAACTTTTTACTTATAATAATCTTTTTCAGATTCTGCATATACCTATTTTAAGAATTTAAGTCAGCAGAAATCTTTATCTGATCGGGGAATGGCAGGTGAAACCAGAAGGAAAATGGAAAGAATGAGAAGGGTAAATCTAATTTACATATGTAGTTGTATTATAGTTGTAATGATCATAGTCGATGTTGTAGTAACAGTGTTATTGAATTCTGGTGTATTCTAAAAACTACAATTTATTAAAAGAAATTTTTGTGTTAGAAATTGCAAGAGAGGAAAACCGTGTTTGCTAGCAGGGTTTATGAGGATGACAGGAGAAAGTGGTCATCTGTGCTACAATCAGACTTAATGTCTAGCAAGGACAGTGGAGAAGAAGACGAGCTCTACGTCAAGCCACTCAATTGGAGGTCAAAAAGGATTGAGAATTTTTTTATGGATTTGGATTCAGAATATGAAGGCAGGAAGTCGCCTCAGGCCAAAAGACAGACCAAGACGAGAATTTTGGCTGAGACACCATCTAAGAGACCAGCTCCATCAGAGTTACCTAGTTGGGCATTCTCCCAGGAGCAGAACTAAGCTGAAATGATTAGAACATTATTTTGTGTTGTTTATTTTATATTGAAAAAAAAATGATACATGAAATATCACATGATCTGTAAGTGTCTTGATACTTGGGATTCTGCATGAAATACAACATGATCATTAAGTGTCAAGTACCTGGGATTCTGCATGAAATCTAACATGATTCTTAAGTGTCTAGTACCTGGGATTCTGCATGAAACCTAACATGATTCTTAAGTGTCTAGTACCTGGGATTCTGCATGAAATCTAACATAATTCTTAAGTGTCTAGTACCTGGTATTCTGCATGAAATCTAACATGATTCTTAAGTGTCTAGTACCTGGGATTCTGTATGAAATACCACATGATTATTAAGTGTCAAGTACCTGGAACTCTGCATGAAATACCACATGATTCTTGAGTGTCTGGTACCTGTGATTCTGCATGAAATACCACATGATCATAAAGTATCTTATTCATAGAATTCTGTGTGATACCACATGATCCTTAAATGTCAGGTACCTGGGATTTAGCTCTATCATCTACCTGTAATTTTATCATACATATCATTTATCTTGCATTCAGGAAATACACATTGCATATGACCTTATCACCACATTTCAACCATAAATACTGTAGCAGGAAATTTAAGTTTTTGTCCAGTGTTGGAACTGCTATACATAGAGTCAGTATAATTATAGCTAAAAGAAATGTCTAACAACAGAAGGAAGACTACCACACAGCCTCGACACAACGCAAGCGTTGGATCGTCCAACCGAGGGAATGACAACATAGCCTCTATCCCTAACCCTAGCCCCAGCCCCAACCCTAGCCCAAGACAGGGCAGATCCAGAGATGATGCCATCCGCCAACAATGTAGTAGACATAGAGGCAATGAGTGAAGATGACGAATTACTGAGAGAGACAGAGGAGGAGGAAGACAAGAGACTGCTAGCCCTCCGAAAGAGTTATAAGAGGAACCAATCCAACCTTACAAAGATAAAGAGCCACCTGTCCTTTATCAGGGGTTGTAGAACCATCGACAAGACACCCAAAGACCTGAGAGTGGGGGTGACCTGCAACGCACTCCTAAGTGACATGACCGCAGTCAGGCACAAATTCAACTCCACAAAGGTGTCAGCAGAGAGCGAGTACGTGCAAGCCCTGGAAGAACATTATATAGTTGCAGAGCAGACTCTCCAATCAGAAGCCAGGACGCTAGTAGAGACGATGACGAGGGAAGCCAGCCGAGTGAAAATTGAAGTAAAGAGGAGACATGAAGACATGCTGAAGAAGACAGAGGAGAACGTCAGGAAGCTCATGGACGCCTGGAGGAGGCCAAGAAGAAGAAACTGGAGAGCCTGCAGCAGCCGGAGAGGGAAAGGACAAGGAGACGTGCAGTCAGAGACAGGTACAGACCATACAGCAGGAATGCCCCACCCCAACAGAGGTAGCAGAGACAGACACCCAGAGACAGGGAGAATGCCCCCACAAGGCAACCCACTATCCAGAATGGCAACCAGCAGCAAGCCACTCCCATTGCTGAGGAAGTGGCTAGGATATCAGGACTGCTGCAAGGCCTGATGATAAGACTGCCACCAATGCTGGGCCAGTAGCCACCACAGCTGCTGCCACCCGGAGGTCAAGGTCCACCCGGGCAGCCACCAAAGCTGTTCGGAGGGACCTACCAGGGTTTTCAGTGAACGGACAGGCGGCCAACACTGCAGTCATTATGAACCCGGACTTAATTAATTATGTATGTGATATTGAAAACACCAATATTCAATTAAAATTTAATTCAAAAACTTATATATCAACAAGAAATAGAACATATGAGCCAAAAACCAATGGCAGTAGATACAAAAGATCACTTAATAAACTAAGTACAGACACTACAGACAGACACAAGTACATAACGAACCTATCGACAAAGACGCTAACTCAGTGTCAATCAAAGGTGCTAATAAAGGGCTTAGCGTTTATTTCTAGCAGCACACACATGAACAAATCAAGACTAAATGACATCACGAATGTTCCAACGCTCAAACAGACTAAAGTACTACTTCAGAGACAGCGTAGCACAGGAAGTACATCCATTCAGACAAAAGAGCACTTGGATGCCACCTAGAGCCTCAGACGACGTAGAAAAGTACCTACAGAGAATAGAAAAAGACATGAGAATTAGAACCTACAAGCTTCTTTCCAAACATGACCAGAGCTGAAACTAAAGCTCTCAAAGAACTAGCAGCTAAACCAGACATAGTAATAACAAATGCAGACGAAGGTTCTGGCATAGTCATTGAGGATAGAGAGAAGTACATAGCAGACGGAAAAGAACACTTAGAGGACAAAAACATATACAGGATGATAGATGCAGACCCGACGCTACAATTAGCGAAGGCAATAAACAAATACACAAGCAGAATGCTTGACAAAGGAATTATAGACAGCACCACCCACAGTTACCTACACTTTAAACAGGAACAAATGCCACGTACACAACAACTGTACTTCTTAAAAAAAATACACAAGAACCCCATAGCAGTGAGGCCAATTGTAAGTGGCTGTGGAGGCCCAACAGAGAACATTTCACAACTAGTGGACCTACAACCACATGTCAAAAAAATAGACTCGTACATTAAAGACACCAACCACATCATTGATTTGATAGAAAATGCGACCATCCCAAAGAATTGCATACTGGCAACCATAGACGTGAAAGCACTTTACCTTAACATCCCACACAGAGACGGAATAGAGGCAGTCCTCAACAGACTCTACCGCAACAATCCGGACTCGGACGACGTAGAAATACCACCTGAAACAATGAGAGGACTTACTAAATATAGTACTGACCAAAAACTACTTTCAGTTTGCCGACTCCATGTACCACCAAGTACAGGGAATGGCAATGGGCACAAAAATGGCCCCAGCCTACGCCAATCTATTCATGGCAGAACTGGAAGAAAGACTACTAGACAATTACCACATAAAACCAGTGATATGGATAGATGACGTACTGTGCGTATGGCCAGACAATGAACAAGAGCTAGAAAAATTCATGAACTATCTCAACAGCAGTCATGACACTATTAAATTCACCTACGAACACTCAAAAGACAGCATAGACTTCCTAGATACTACAATATACAAGGGAGACAGGCACGACAGAGAACAAAAACTGGACATTAAACCATTCTTCAAAATGACAAACAAATTCCAGTACTTACAGTACTCCTCAGCCCACCCCAAGACCACATTCTCAAGTCTAATTAAAGGAGAAATGACAAGACTACTGAGAGCATGCTCAGATGAACAGACGTACAGACAAATTCAAAAGAAAATGTATGACGTATTTAGGGACGGAGACTACCCGTCTGACTTGATAAGAGATACAGAGACAAGTAGACTACCATACCAGACCCAACATAATCGCACGGAGAGAGAGGGAACAGTGCCCCTACGACACCTTCTTTGTGACGGTGTCGGAGGAATATAGGTCCCCCCGTGCCAACTGTCCCCCCGGGACATTAGGGCCTTAGGCTCACGTGTCTTACCTAGGACCACATGTCCACTTTGCAATCATGGAGGACTACGATGAAGTGTATGGTTACTTGGCAAATGATACTTACCCTAGCGGTTACAATAAAAACCAGAGGCGCGTTTTGAGAAGGAAATGCTTAAGTCATTTTAAGGCTTCTGGCGGGATCCTCTATTACTCGAAAACAACGTCTGGGGAAAGAAATTGGAGAGTAGTAGTGAAAACTGTGGCAGAAAAAAAACGTATCTTGGAGGCATGCCACAGTGATGAGCAAGGTAGAATTTATGTAGTGCATTACTGATCTAGTGACAGTAATTTTATTTTATTTTAAAGGTGCCCTTTCACTATACACAAGCCAATAAAAATGGTGCAAAATCATTAGAAACTGCCAGATTAACTAGCTTGTATAACTTAAATTGTAATAATTGATGCCTCTACACTTTTTTAAACCACTTTCAAGGGGGGAATGGGGAGGGGGGGGGTTACGCAGAGGAAGCTTCACCCATACACTCCAACTTTACCTTCTCTCTCCTCTCCCAGTTTATCAGTGTCTTTACAAAATCTTGAAATAATAGGCTAGTTTTAAATTTACATACAAGTCTATGGTGTTTTTTTACTTTCAGTGATTAATAATACAATCTATATGTCCATGAGCCCTCAATGCTTACTCTCTTAACTTGATCCAAACTATTATCTCTCAGGCAATTTTTTAATTTTTTCTGACCAATTTCATGTCACTAAAACTATTTCCACTATTGCAGTGGTTTTGATCGAGCTAGTTTGATAAACCATAAAATCAGGCACTGATAGACTTATCAGGAGAAGGGGGCTTTGAGAGTTAAAGGTGGAAAGAAGTTGTTAATATTATTCTTACCCCATTAAAATCAATATTTTTTTTTAATATCTGGGGAAAATTTTTATGGGCAAAATACTGTCCATATTTTAAACACCTACAAATTGATTACATATAGTGTGTAATTAAATTATAATGACAATAATTTAAAACTTGCATCTCACAGGTTTGAATTGCAAAAACAACTATAGCTAATAATAGGTTTAACTATTTTCACTTTGACAGTCCCCATGAGCTGGAACACATTTTTAGCCCTTTTAAAACTTTGTATTGTGTTTTACTTTATTCAGCACAAACTGACAAATCAACCTAATTATAGAAAACGGCAGTGATATGATGCATTATTCGTTGTTGCTGTCGTAATATTTTTTTAGTATTCGGATAAACGATTTTTTATATTTCTTTGAGCGAGACATACGGTGAACGAGAAAGATTAAAACGGTAACGCGGTCGAACGAAATGGCCGTTTTTCAGCAAACGGCGTACCGTTTTCCCCCCGTTTTTTAATTGCGCGACGGCCGTTCTACGGAACGGAATTCGAAACTTTTTTTTGACTCCTACTGTAGAGTGATAATAGTAAAAATGTATTTGTAGACAAATACATTTGTTTTGCTTCTTTTTCTATTTCTATTTCTATGTGTGTTTAGAATAGCGTGTTTAGTTGTGTTGTGTGTGTATATGTGACCGTCTATGGGGAAATCGGGCACAACGCGGGAAGCATCATTTTTAATTTTTTTACAGAAATGGGCTCGCCTACGTCTGAAAATATAATCCTCCAAGTTTGAAAGTCCACGCTCTCACCGTTCCCGAGATAATACACTATACATCTCCAAGCAAGCTATAAACTTTTCAATAAAATCAAGATGTTTAGCCTCTTGGTCGCTGCTAAGGCATGGCAGCAATGATTCCGCATTTTACCGCACTCTCCGCATACTATAGGTTTTTACCGCGCGCATTGCGTAGAAACATCAACGAGGAGTTATTCTCTCAACAACACTGCCGGTGGAAAAAAGGTTAGTGAGCTTGTCTTTATTGTTCTAAGAGGATAGTTAGTTAGTATCTTGCTATGCTGAAGACTGAGTGGTGATTTTTTAGCTAGCTAGTTTCCTATTCTCGTTGTAGTTGTAGGTAGCCCTTATAATACTTGTTCTTTTCTTTTTTTCCTCTCTTTCTTTTCAGCTTTGATGATGCTAGTGCTGCAATATGCTATGACAGCTGGGGATCTGGTGTTCCTGAAATGTGAAGAAAGGTAATTGTTAACTAGTTAGATTGTCTACTTTTTGTTGCTGTAGTTGCTAGTAACCTTTTTTTTTTCCATTTCCTAGATTTCATGGTGCTTGGGCTGCTGCTATCTGTACTAGGTTCTGGTGTTCTTGATTGAAGAAGAGAATAATGGTAAGTCTCTAGGCATGCACTACTGTTATCATTGTACATACACGTACTAATACTAACACTGCATTCACGAAGTAGTACTGCAGACGAAATGCTAACACTGTGCACACATACATAGTGCTAACACTCTGCACGCACGTAATACTATGCACGCACAGAGTACTAACACTGTGCATGCACGTATTGCTAACACTATGCACACACAGTGCTAGCACTGTGCACACACATAGTACTAACACTGCATGCACATAGTGCTATTACTGTGCACGCACATAGTGGTAACACTGCACGCACATAGTGCTATTACTGTGCACACACATAGTGCTAACACTGCACGCACAGTGCTATCACTGTGCACACACATAGTGCTAACACAAAACACTGTGAACGCACTAGTACTATTACTGTGCACGCACTAGTACTATTACTGTGCACGCACATAGTGCTAACACCAAACACTGTGCACATACTAGTACCTTTACTGTGTGCGCACTAGTACTATTACTGTGCATGCACATAGTGCTAACACCAAACACAAATTACTGTGCACGCACATAGTGCTAGCACTGTGCACACACATAGTACTAGCACTGTGCATGCACATAGTACTATTACTGTGCACACACATAGTACTATTACTGTGCACACACATAGTACTATTACTATGCACGCACATAGTACTATTACTGTGCACACACATAGTACTATTACTGTGCACACACATAGTACTATTACTATGCACGCACATAGTGCTAGCACTGTGCACACACATAGTGCTAACACCAAACACTGTGCACGCACTAGTATTACTGTGCATGCACATAGTGCTACCAAATACTGTGCACGCACTAGTAGTATTACTGTGCACGCACATAGTGCTAACACCAAACACTGTGCACACACTAGTAGTATTACTGTGCATGCACATAGTGCTACCAAATACTGTGCACGCACTAGTACTATTACTGTGCATGCACATAGTGCTAACACCAAACACTGTGCACGCACTAGTAGTATTACTGTGCACGCACATAGTGCTAACACCAAACACTGTGCACGCACTAGTAGTATTACTGTGCATGCACATAGTGCTACCAAATACTGTGCACGCACTAGTACTATTACTGTGCATGCACATAGTGCTAACACCAAACACTGTGCACGCACATAGTGCTAACACCAAACACTGTGCACGCACTAGTAGTATTACTGTGCATGCACATAGTGCTACCAAATACTGTGCACGCACTAGTACTATTACTGTGCATGCACATAGTGCTAACACCAAATACTGTGCACGCACTAGTACTATTACTGTGCACGCACATAGTGCTAACACCAAATACTGTGCACGCACTAGTACTATTACTGTGCACGCACATAGTGCTAACACCATGCATGCACATAGTGATTACACCGTACTAGAGTCATTCTTATTACTGTTATCGAGTACTAGATTTATTCGTATTAGTGTCAGCACATACTAGTGTCTGTCAGTTGTAGTATGTTCGATTAAGTTAGTGTTTGCTAGTGTCAGTTAGATTGTAGGCTGTTGTTGTAAGGAAATTACGATGCCGATGAAATAATTTACTAATCAGGTGATCTTTGGAGGTACGGGCGAAGTCCTTGAGGCCAAATTATTTCTTCACTGGTGGGCGTGTCACATGATGTCACTTCCTGTTTCACTTCCTGTCGTTAAATTTTGTTCTTTGAGGCTATCTGAGTGGTTCTGAGGTGGGCTTGTTGGTTTTCATTAGTGTGTACTGTGGGGTTATTATACCGCTCACCTCTGCGCACAAACGCGAATGCCACAGTTCTGATGGGCAGCGAGATATCGCTGCCACCAGAGTCCAGCTAAAGAGTGGTGATTCTTACTTCGAGAATATAATAATCTACAGTGTACTGAACTGCACAAAACACGTGGCGAGGGGGCTTATAACTATGAGTCCACTCGCCCTCTGACCAATGAGAATGATACATGTCGAGCATAACAAAAGGTCCTACAGATGACCTGCGCACAACTATCTAAACATTAATGTTCCAAACGACGCACACCCATAAATATAAACATAATGATACATAAACATAGTTCTTGTTCTCTGTGCATTCTGTGTTCTTCATCGCTCTCCTTCTGTCTCTCTGTTGCTCTCGAATGTGGGCTGTCCCACATCTTCCCCCTCCTCCATTAAAAGACGGGTGTCACCGACACTGCTCTCAGAGTGACACCTACTCAGGTCGTCTGCCACGATATTCTTGTCACCACTCCTGTATACTACATCGAATTGGAATTCCGAGAGTTTTAAAGCCCAACCGTACACTCTGCGATTTCTCTGTCTCCCGGACTTCAGCCACTCCAACCCTCTGTGATCTGTGATTACAACAAAACGCTTACCATACAGGTAAAATGCAAAAAACTGTACTGATTCGAACAGTGCCAGACCCTCCAGCTCCTGAGCGCTGTATCTTGCCTGAGCTCCCCTCAACTGCCTGGAGAAAAATGCTACTGGTCTCCATTCGCCCTCTCGTTTGATCGACAGCACAGCTCCAATTCCCGTTGCACTGGCGTCGCACTCCAAGCAAAACTAATCATCCTTGCAGGGCACATTTAAACACACATGATTACACAATGACATACACAACTCACTAAAAGCCTCCAACATGGGGCTCGTCCACTTCACCTCCCCTGGTGAGGTCTTCGCCGTATGCGAGGTCAGAAGCGAAGACCACCGATGAAAACCTCGTACAAACCTCCTATAATAACCGATGAGACCCAGGAACGCTCTGAGTTGTTTCCTGGTTCGTGGCACCGGGTGATCTGCTAACGCCTTGATCCTGGCCTCCGGCACTCTTATTGTCCCATCACCAATGACGTGTCCCAAGAACTCCAGATATCTTTTCCCGAACACACACTTGCTCCTTTTACATGTTACACCAGCCTCCCTTAGAACACCAAACAGCTTCCTTAAATGCAACACATGCACCTCCCAACAACCTGACACCACCAGCACGTCGTCTATATAAACCTTCGTGAAATCCATACACTCTTCCAACACCTCATCCATCAACCTTTGGAATACCGACGGGGCATTGCATAGGCCAAACGGCATCCGTCGGTCTGAAATTTTCCAAATGGGCATATGAAACAGGTTTTCTCCCTGTCTCTCTCGTCGACCCCCACTTGGTGGAACCCCTTGGCGAGATCCACCTTAGAAAGAACCTTTCCATTCCCAACCCTTTCTAACATTTCCTCCAACCCCGGAATATAGTAGGGTTCCTTAGTGGTCACATCATTCAGCCGCCTAAAGTCTACACACAAACGTATGCCTCCACCGACCTTCTTTACTGGGACCAACGGAGAGGCCCAGCAACTGCTGCTTCTTTCGATTATCCCACATTCCAGCAGACTCTCCAGTTCTGTCCTAACTTCATCCCTGATTCCCATTGGCACGGAGTATGGTGACTGTCTGACGGGTGGGCTGTCCCCCGTATCGATGGTCATCACCACTCTCTTTGTATTCCCTGGCCTATCTGAGAACACATCCCCAAACTCCTCTAACAACTCCTCTAACTCTCCCGCTACAAATCCCTCACATTCCTCTTTCAGTACATTCCTCTCTCGCTCTCCCTCCTCCAGCACTAAATCTAGTCTCCTAATCTCCGCTCTCTCCCGATATTTCTTCAAACAGTTTACATGCACAACTTTCGCATGCCTCTCTTGTCCAACCTTCCCGATCTTGTAGTTCACTTCGCCCATCTTTCCTATCACCCTGTACGGGCCCTCCCAAGAGTCAGCCAGCTTACACGACATTCCCGGCACCCTGTACAGTACCAAATCTCCTTCTGCAAACGTTCTCAACTTGCATCCCTTATTGTACAACTTCCGTCTCCCTTCCTTACTCTTGCTCATCCTCAACGCAGCGCAGTCACGCATACGTTCCAGTCTATCCATTAACCCTGCTACCCAATCACACACGCTCAACTTCTTGCCCTCAGCCTCATAGATGCCGTGATACAAGGCATCCAGAGGTGTCCTGACCCTAAACCCGAATACAAGGTCGAAGGGACTGAAGCCACTGTCGCTGTGTGGCATCTGCCTCAAAACATATAAAGCCAAAGGCACCTGTCCAACCCAATCCACATTCTCTTCCATGCACCTACCCAACACACCTTTCAGGGTCCCATGCATGCGTTCCACCATGCCGTTCGTCTGGGGGTGGTACGGTGAGGTCCTTAGCTTTTCTATCCCGAGTAGTTGGCATAACTGTCCAACCACCCTTCCGCAGAACTGCGAGCCTTGATCTGTCAACAGCACTTCAGGTATTGCAGTTCTCGAGAATCCAAAGCCCCTCAGCTACGGACCTAGCAGTAATACTACGGAGAGGGGTAACTTCTGGCCACCTAGTTGCCATACATATGTAAGTTAATAGAAACCTACACCCTCCCCTTCCCTTGGGGAGTGGACCCACCAAGTCCACCGCCACACTTTCAAAGGGCTCTGTCAAGACCGGCCTCTCCACCACTGGAGCCTTGCTCGGTCTACTCTTACTCTTTACCTGACAGACCCTGCAACTGCCACAGTGCTCTCCTACATCTTTATTCATCCCTGGCCACAGAAAATATCTACCCACTAACTTGGCTACTTTTCCCTCGCTCAGATGCCCACATTTCTCATGCGCCATCTCTAAGATCTTCGCTCTAAACTCCTTCGGTACCACTATCACGTCTGCATACTCCTCCCATGAAATGTACATCCCTCTCAACAATAACCCCTTGTCCCACTTGAATCCTCTCTCTCCTCTATTACCCAACTCTCTCCATGTCCTTAGACTTTCATCCACCAATAGCCTCTCTCTGAACTCCTTCCCGTCCTTACCCTCCTTCATTGGCCCTATCTCTCTTGTTAATTTGCCTATTTCCTCTTCGCTTTCGCTCACTGTCATCGACTCTAATCCCTTAGGTTCTCCCTCCACCTCTTCATCACCCTCTGCCTCACTCTCCCTCAAGCTCTCTTGCATCGGTCCTTCCTCTCCCTGCTCGACCGAAGGATCCAACTCATCTCCCTGCTCTTCATGAACAGACCCCTCTATACTGCACCACACATCTTCCACCTCTGCATCCCCTTCACACTGATCTAGCTCGGCTTCTACTCTGGCTTGGCTTCTTGTCAACACATTGACCTCTGCCTCGCTCTCCTTCCCGTTCTCCTTCTCCTCCCTGTAATCAGCTATGGCCTTCGAGAAAGCCACAATCTCTTCCCCGTCCATCAGGTTCATGGGTACTATGCTGATCACACCATCACCTTGTCTCTCGTCTATCATAGCCAGCTGAGACCAAACCAACCCTCCTACTTCGAAAGTAACTATCGTACTCCTGTGAATCTTCCTGTTCCCATGCACATCTGCAACGTGCACCTCACCACAATCTCTGTGACTGTCTTTCAGCAGGGACCTAGGAACCACCCCTATACTTGCCCCGGAGTCTACCAGAACCTTGCATGGAACACCGTTGACCATACCCCTAGCAACATTAGCCTTCTCCCCATCTACTACCAGCTTTGCAACCTTCTTTCCTTCCTTCTTAATTGGTAACCCTACCTTCTTGCTGGTGCATTCAGGGCTGCGGTGACCTGGCTTACCACAGTTGTAGCAGGTTACTACCAGGGTTCCCACACTACTATTGCCGGATTCGCTGCCCTTACTGCGTTTGCAATCGACGGCTCTGTGCCCCTTATTCCCGCAAGTAAAACATGTGAGGTCTCTCCCTCCAAATCCATCTCTTCCCTCAGCCCTATACACGTTCCTCTCCCCTCCAAACTCGCTCATCCACGGTCTATAAAAGTTACCTCTCTGCCTTCCCGACATCCACGTTTCCCAAGCATCTCTTAAGTCCTCCACACTCTTTATCTCCTTACCTTCCATGTATACCCTGCCCGCCTGAGGCATGACCCTCCTAGTCAGTGCAGTGGCCAACGCCACCACACATTGCTCAAGCGTAGTGCACCCTTGCAGAACACTGGGCTAGGGTTGGGGCTGGGGTTAGGGATGGGGCTAGAGGCAAATCTGGCCTTTTCCTGCCTAGCCTCTCCGAGGTCCGGACCGGCCCCACACCTTCTCTGGTTGGGGGCAGTTTCCTTCTGGCAATGGTTGCCATATCTTCTTTAGGTAGATTAGTTAGAATAGAATTACAATTTAGGATAGTTAATTAGTAGTAGAATTAGGTAGAATTTAAGCTTGATAAGGGGCTAGGGCTAGGGCTAGGGCTAGGGCTAGGGCTAGGGGGTTAGGGGGGGGCTAGGGCTAGGGCTAGGGTTGGGGCTGGGGCTGGGCTAGGGTTAGGGATAGTGGCTATACTCTGGTTCCCAAAACTGGAGGACGATCCTACGCCTGCGTTATGGCGAGGTTGTCTAACTGTCTTCCTTCTGGTAGACATTACTATACTATAGTTATCTAGCAGTTCTAAATATATTTACACTAAGTTTGTTATAATTTAAACAAACACCAACGTTTCGACTTTACAATTTAGTCTTTTTCAAGGTGAAATGAATTGAGGAGCGTATGGTGAGCTTATATGATTTGGAAATATCCATTGTGTGTGGTTAAATGGAACTGCTTAATTGAATTGAGTGTTTTGTACCTTCCCCAGCTTGGGCTTGGATTGGATTTCTTGGGTGTTGCTCTTCTGGTCCATTAGTGGTGTGTCCAGGGACATTGGGTGGTGAATACACCTTCCCTTAGCTTGAATTGTCCGGTGATGTACTTCTGGTCCATAATTTCTTTATTCAGTTTCTTCTTCATTGAATTATAGCCTTGGTAGATTTCGTCTGGTAATGGTCATCATAGGGAATTCGTCAGGTAATGATCATCATTTGTTTACTTGTGCTCTTATTCAAATTTGCTGTTGAGTCCATTAGGGAAGACTGTTTGCAGTGTATTGATCCAGTGTCTCTCTCTATCATCTAGCTGGTCTGCTCTGCATTTCTCCAGAATGGTGAGTTTTATGTCTCTGTCTAGGTTGTGGTTTAGGGCGCAGGGCTAAATATTCCGAAGCTGGTCCTTGTCTTATAATCTAATGGTGTAGAAAAACCTGCCCGCAGGAGTAGAAAAATAAATAAATAAATAGTAGAAAAACTTTTAGAAAAACTAATTAGCTGCTGATTGATTCTTTTCCCAAGGTACAAATGACTTCACAGTTGAATTAGGGCTAGGGCTAGGGCTAGGGCTAGGGCTAGGGCTAGGGCTAGGGCTAGGGCTAGGGCTAGGGCTAGGGCTAGGGCTAGGGCTAGGGCTAGGGCTAGGGCTAGGGCTAGGGTTGGGCTAGGGTTAGGGACTAGGGGACCTTGTGGGATGGCTCTGTCCATGTCCCTAGCGGCTGATCCCTCGCCTGATAAAGCAGTAGCATAGCTATTGGTCTTAGACCTAGTTAATCTATTATTAGCTGCCATCGAAATTGCGCGCAGTTCGACCTTGGCAATAAGTAGTTAGTAATAATTTATCATCAATTCCAACGTTTCGGCTGTTGGGCCTTCATCAGGGAATGATAAAATATGAGTGATTGTAGTGTTATATGAGTGAGCTGGGGTGATTCTAGCAATTTGATTGGTCATAGTTTGCGCGCAGGAAGTCCTGGAAATCCTGTTGGTGTCTTCTTTCAGTCTTCTTTGGTTTGCCGGGTGGGGCCTGAGTGCTCATGTTTTCTGACAGGACTTGGATTTCCAGGTGAATTGGGTATTCTGTGGAGCTGTGGTTTAGCTTTTCTTGGTAATGTGACCCTGTACTTCTTTGGAGAGATTGTAGCAGTGGTCATTCATCTTAGACAGCTGATATAATTATGTAACAATAACAATGGTAGTTCATTGGTGCCTAGTTCAGGCTACCTAGTGGGATGATTTATTTTTCTGGATTAGATATTATTATCTTGGTCCTTGGGATGGCTGGACATATATTGATTTGTCTTTAGCCCTGGGGGTAGGCTAAATCAGTATAGATGTGCCTCCGGCCTTGGGATAGGCAAGGCATGCGTTAGTAAATTGGGTGAGACCATTAACCTGGGCCTTGGGGGTGGCCCGGGTATAGATGTGTCTTAGACCTTGGGATAGGTTAAGCTCAGCTGTGTCCTAGGCCTTGGGATTGGCTAGACATTGGGTGAGCCAGCTAGGTAATTATTATCTGGTTTGGGGGTGGGGCTAGGGCTAGGGCTAGGGCTAGAGATGTGTGTTAGGCCTTGGGATATGCTAGATATATATACTGATCTTGGGCCTTGGGATAGGTCCAGTGCTGTGTCTTGGGCCTTGGGATAGGCTGGACATGCATACATTAATTAGGTGAGATCATTATTTTGGGCTTGGGTTTGGGTCCTATATAGATGTGTCTTAGGCCTTGGTAGGCTAGACATGTATTGATTCATTGTGTGAGCTAGGTAATTAATTACCCGGTTTGGGGGTGGAGCCTATATAGATGTGTGTTGGGCCTTGGGATAGGTTACAGGTATATATATTTTATTTTATCTTGGGCCTTGGAATAGGTCCAGTGCTGTGTCTTGGGCCTTGGGATAGGTTAGACATACACCAATTGGTTAGCTTATTTTGGGCTTTGGGTCAGACCCTACATAGATGTGTCTTTAGGCCTAGGGATAGGCTAGACATATATTAATTAATTAATTAGATGGGCCAGTTAGGTAATTAATTGCCTTGGTTTGGGGGTGGGCTCAAATATAGGCATGTGTTGGGCCTTGGTATAGGTCCTATATGTATACTGTATCTTGGGACTTGGTCTAGTGCTGTGTCTTAGGCCTTGGGATAGGCTAGACTCACACTAATTAGTTTGGTGTGATTATTATTCTGGGCTTGGGGTTGGGCCCTATATAGATGTGTCTTAGACCTTGGGATAGGCTAGACATGTATTGATAGATTGAGTGGGCCAGCTAGGTAGTTCATTACCTGGTTTAGGGGTGGGCCCGATATAGATGTGAATAGGCTAGATGTATATACTGTATCTTGGGCCTTGGAATAGGTCCAGTGCTGTGTCTTAGTCCTTGGGGTAGGTAGACATACATTGATTAATTTGTGAGATTATTATTTTGGGTTGGGGGTTGGGCCCTATATAGATGTGTCTTAGGCCTTGGGATAGGCTAGACATATATTGGTTAATTGGGCTAGCCGTCTAGGTAATTTATTATCTTGGTTTGGGGGTGAGTCCAACGTAGATGTGTGTTGCCTTGGGATAGGCTAGACATATATTGATTGGTCCAGTTACTTCTGTTACTATGGGACCATTCAAATTATATATTGGGTAGTTTGGGTCTTGGGGTAGGTTAGATAGGTTTATTGTTATTTACGTTATTGCCAGATGCAGTAGGTGGTAGGTGTCTGGATTAGGTTGTAACTATCTTGTGTTGTTCTGTCTGAGGCGTTAATGAGCTACTTGGTCAGACTCTGCAAGTTGTAAGTGTTTCAGAGTAATATACATAGCGAGTTCAAGTAGTTTTTGTAGGTTTGTAGCTGGTGTGTATCCTTCAGAGTCTGTGAGTCAGATCTTAGTGGTAGAGTCTGATAGAGTCTATTAGAGTCTAATAGGAATGTGGTAGAGTCTGGTAGTCTGCTAGGGCCTGGTAGAGTTTGGTAGAGTCTGGTAGAGTTTGATAGAGTCTGGTAGAGTCTTAATTAATTTATAATGGAATTCCAATTTGATAGTTCACACCTTTCAGTTATGTGGTGGTAGGATATGGTGTAGGGGTTATTTAAAGCTGCTGAGTAAGTGGTATATATTGAGTCGTTTGGGTCTTGGGGTAGGTGAGATGAGTCTATTATTATTTGTGCAGGGGTTATTTACAGCTGCAGTAGGTGATGAGTTAGCTTGTATTGTTCTATCTGAGGTGTTAATGAGCTGCTTGGTCAGACTCTGCAAGTTGTTGTAATATATTATTTGGTCCTGTTGGGTTAGACTCACATTTGTTAGGTCAGACTGTACTCTTGGGCTTGGGAGTAGGCCCAGTGTAGGTATATATTGGGCACTGAGATGGGTTAGATATGTGTTAGTTAGGTGGAGGATAGTCATGTTGGGCTTTTGGATAGGCCTATTAAGCTCAGGCTCTGGGATAGGTTAGATAAGCATTGTTTAGGTAAGGTCCAGATTACCTGTGTCTTGGGCCTAGGGATAGGCTAGACACACAAGTTATATGTGACCATTTATCTTGGGCTTTAGGGTGGGCCCAAGTTTAAATGTGTCATAGGCCTTGGGGTAGGACATGTGTTAATTAGGTGGGGCTGTTGTGTTGGACTTTCTGGTCGGTCCCGTATGGGTGCGTCAGGCCCTGGGATGGGCTAGACTTTACGGGCCTTGGGACTGGCCACTCTAGTGTTTTAGGTCTAGATAATATATATAGTGAGTGTTTAAGTACTTTTTTATAAAATTGTAGGGGTTATTTAGGGCTGCTATAAGTGCTAAGTGTCCTGAATGAGGTTGTGTGTGACCGGATTTGCATTGTTCTGTCTGGGTGTTAACGAGCTGTTTGGTCAGGCTCTGCAAGTTATTCAAATCTGCTGTTTAACCCTTTTGGATATACTGTTTCAAGTGTATTAATCCAATGTTTTTCTCTGTTGTCTAGGTGCTCTTGTGTTGTCATTTCTAAAATGGTTACTTTGGTGTCTCTTACAAAATCATGGTTGGGTGAGTTAGCAAAGTGTTTGTATAGGGGTAGGTTAGTTTTAAATCTCCTCGCGGTTCTGTGTCCTGCCAATCTTCTGGTCATAGTCCTCTGCGTTTGACCTACATATTGATTTCTTTTGTTGCATTTGGTACACTCTATCAGGTATATTATGTTTTGTGAGTGGCAGTTGGTATTTGTAGGGGTTGGGAATGCCTTGCCATTGTAAGTGGATATTATTCTGTATTTTCTGGACATGGCTTTGCAGCATTTGCAGTTGGGGGTGCCACATCCTCCTGAGTTACCTGTTAGTTCTGGGGTTGTATATATAGTGATTTTATCTTTAGACTGTGGGGGGTCATTGGCATTTTTCAGTTTGGCTCTGACTAGTTTTTTACCGATTGTGTTGGATCTTTTAAGGCTGAGACATGGCTTCAGTATGTGGTCTTTTTCAGTTATTGTCGGTTTAAGGGTAGACCTGATTGAGTTGATGTCCAGGTCAGGGGTATATTGGATAATTAGAAATGTGTCATATTGGCATTGTTGTTTGGTTGCCTGTTGTATTATGTTGGGTCTGTTTGTAAATGGAACAGAGTTTTCCATTTTATTGATGAGACTCTCTGGATAGCCTCTGTCCCTAAATGCCTGATGCATTTTTTTAATTACTTGTTTGTAGTCTTTTTCATTTGAGCATGCTCTGAGTAGTCTGGTTAGTTCCCCTTTGATTAAGCTGCTAAATGTCTTCTTTGGGTGGGCTGACGAGTATTCTAAGTATTGGAATTTATTTGTTTTCTTGAAGAACGGTTTGATGTCGAGTATTTTGTGTGTTTTGTATCTTTCACCCCTGTAGAGTGTTAGGTCTAGGAAATCTATTGAGGTGTCCGAGCATTCATAGGTGAATTTGATTGTTGGGTGGGCTTCATTAAGAAAGTCTATGAATCTTTTAAGGTCCTCTGGGGGGCCTGGCCAGACACAGAATACGTCGTCAATGTAGCGTTTCCATATTAGTGGTTTGGTGGGATAGCTATTTAACAGTTTCTCTTCCAGTTCTGCCATAAATAGGTTTGCATATGCTGGTGCCATCTTTGTGCCCATGGCCGTTCCTTGTATTTGGTGATACATTTGGTCCACAAATTGGAAATAGTTTTTTGTTAAGACTATTTTCAGTAAGTCACTCATAGTGCCTGGGGGGAGTGGTACCTCCAGAGCTAGTGGGTTTTTCTTATAGAGTCTGTTGGTTACTGCTTCTATTCCTTCTTTATGTGGGATGTTTAGGTACAGTGCTTTGACGTCAATGGTGGCAAGCGTGCAGTTTGTTGGTATTTCAGTTTGTTCTAGTATTTTTATGATGTGGCCACTGTCTTTCACGTAAGAGTTGATTGTCGGTACCAGTGGTTGTAGGTGCATGTCTATGAATTGGGATATTTTTTCTGTCGGTCCTCCGCATCCACTGACTATGGGTCTGACTGCGATTGGGTTTTTGTGTATCTTTTTTAGGAAATACAGTTGTTGTGTTCTGGGCATGTTATTTTCTTTGAAGGTTAAGTAGTTTTTTGTGGTGTCGTCTATAATTCCTTTGCTGTGCATTCTGGTCACATATTCATTAATGCCCTCTGCTAGGGGCAGTGTTGGGTCAGAATCTGTTTTCTCGTATATATCTTCGTCTGATAGGTGTTGGAGGCCGTCTTTTATGTAGTTTTCCCTGTCTTCCACCACTATGCCTGACCCTTTGTCCGCATTTTTTATTACTAGTGAGTCATCTGTTGCTAGTTCTCTGAGTGCTTGTAATTCTAGTTTTGTCAGATTTTGATATATGTTTTTATGTGGTAAAGTGCTAATTGATTGTGTTGTTCTTTCTAGGTATTGTTCTACTTCTGCTGATGCTCTGGGGGGTTGCCAGGTACTCTTTTGTCTGAATGGATGCTGTTCTTTGTGCGGATGATTTCTGAAGAAGTATTTTAATCTGTTTGACCTTTGGAAATTTAATAACGATTCTTGTAGTGTATTGTTTCTGGTTGGTAAGGTGGGGACAAATTTCAGACCTAATGATAGCACTCTTCTCTGTGTAATCGTTAGTGGTTTTGAAGACAGGTTTGTTATGTATGTGTTTGAGTCTTTTATATTGTTAATTAACTTTTGTGTTGATCTTCTGTATCTATTTCTGTGGTGTCTGCTTATTTGTTTATTGGTCCTGTGTCTTCTTCTAGGTGTTTTCATTGTATTATCATATGTGTTAATTGGACTGGGATTAGTATTGTTGTCGGGATTAATTGCATATTGATTGTTATTGTCATAATAGAGATCATTGAATTCATTGAAATTTACATTTTCTTGCATACATTGAGTATAATTATTGTTAATGCTAATAGTTTCACATATGCACACTACTGGCCTATCTAGAGAGTTCTGGGGCTCTTGGGCTGCAGCGTGACTGGCCTGTCCTATTAGCGAAAACCCTGCTGACCTCCGCGAGGCAGCATGGGGGGCTGCCCTGCGTGAGGGTTGACTGCTGGGGTATGCAGCATTGGGGGCGGCATCCCAGCAGCGCAGGCATAGTTGGGGAAGAGGGCTGGTGGTTGGGGTACCACTGCCCGTTGATTCTGCTTGAGCCAATTGGCGAATAGCTCTGTTAGCCCGTTGATGTCAGTCTGTGGTGGAGCTTGCCTTGCAGTTTGGGCTGCTTGCATCTGAGGCTGTGGTGGTGGGGGGGGTGGTGGTGGTGGGCGTGGCTGCGTCTGGTTAGCTCTAGGGCCTTGGTTGTACCTTTGGCGTGGACCGGTGTACTTGGTCCTGCCTCTGTCTGAGCGATTAGGCTGTGTACTGGGAGGCCTCTGGTACGGGTGACTAGGTCTAGTGGGGGGGAACCTATGTTTGTTCTTACGTCCTCCTTGGTCCTGCGGCTGTTCCAGGTACTGCAACTTCCTCTTCTTCCGCTCCAGCAGCTCCTCCTTCTCCTTCAGGATGTTTTCATTGGTTTTGCACAGCATTTCCAAATGTTGGTCTCTCTCCTGCCTGCTGGCTATTCGTGTAGTCTCTTCCATTTCTTTCATTACGGTTTCCAGGTCTTTCTTGAGTTGGCTTTCCAGCTTTGCGTAGTGCAGTAGTAGGGCCTGTTTATATCCGTGTTCCGCTTGGTCCTTGTAGCCCTTGAATCGTTCTCTAACGTCTGTTCTGTCAGCTAACAGGGCATTGCATCTGACGTTGACTTGTAGGCCTTTGGGAATGTTGTGCTTCTGGTCGCACTCTTTTAGAAACTCAAGGTGGCTCTGGGTCTTGTTTAGGGAACTCTTTATCCTCTTGTACTCCTGTCTGAGAACCAGGAGTGTCTTCCTTTCTCTCCTACCTGCTGGTTCATCCAGCAATAGGTCGTCCTCACTGTCTGTGGTTGTGGTACTTGTACTTGTGTCCATTGGAGTTGCTATAGTGGCGGGCACTCCAGTGCTCGTGGGACCTGCCTCCGTCACGAGGGCTAGGGTTGGGCTAGGGTTAGGGACTAGGGGACCTTGTGGGATGGCTCTGTCCATGTCCCTAGCGGCTGATCCCTCGCCTGATAAAGCAGTAGCATAGCTATTGGTCTTAGACCTAGTTAATCTATTATTAGCTGCCATCGAAATTGCGCGCAGTTCGACCTTGGCAATAAGTAGTTAGTAATAATTTATCATCAATTCCAACGTTTCGGCTGTTGGGCCTTCATCAGGGAATGATAAAATATGAGTGATTGTAGTGTTATATGAGTGAGCTGGGGTGATTCTAGCAATTTGATTGGTCATAGTTTGCGCGCAGGAAGTCCTGGAAATCCTGTTGGTGTCTTCTTTCAGTCTTCTTTGGTTTGCCGGGTGGGGCCTGAGTGCTCATGTTTTCTGACAGGACTTGGATTTCCAGGTGAATTGGGTATTCTGTGGAGCTGTGGTTTAGCTTTTCTTGGTAATGTGACCCTGTACTTCTTTGGAGAGATTGTAGCAGTGGTCATTCATCTTAGACAGCTGATATAATTATGTAACAATAACAATGGTAGTTCATTGGTGCCTAGTTCAGGCTACCTAGTGGGATGATTTATTTTTTCTGGATTAGATATTATTATCTTGGTCCTTGGGATGGCTGGACATATATTGATTTGTCTTTAGCCCTGGGGGGTAGGCTAAATCAGTATAGATGTGCCTCCGGCCTTGGGATAGGCAAGGCATGCGTTAGTAAATTGGGTGAGACCATTAACCTGGGCCTTGGGGTGGGCCCCGGTATAGATGTGTCTTAGACCTTGGGATAGGTTAAGCTCAGCTGTGTCCTAGGCCTTGGGATTGGCTAGACATTGGGTGAGCCAGCTAGGTAATTATTATCTGGTTTGGGGGTGGGGCTAGGGCTAGGGCTAGGGCTAGGGCTAGAGATGTGTGTTAGGCCTTGGGATATGCTAGATATATATACTGATCTTGGGCCTTGGGATAGGTCCAGTGCTGTGTCTTGGGCCTTGGGATAGGCTGGACATGCATACATTAATTAGGTGAGATCATTATTTTGGGCTTGGGTTTGGGTCCTATATAGATGTGTCTTAGGCCTTGGTAGGCTAGACATGTATTAATTCATTGTACGTGTGAGCTAGGTAATTAATTACCCGGTTTGGGGGTGGAGCCTATATAGATGTGTGTTGGGCCTTGGGATAGGCTACAGGTATATATATTTTATTTTATCTTGGGCCTTGGAATAGGTCCAGTGCTGTGTCTTGGGATAGGTTAGACATACACCAATTGGTTAGCTTATTTTGGGCTTTGGGTCAGACCCTACATAGATGTGTCTTAGGCCTAGGGATAGGCTAGACATATATTAATTAATTAATTAGGTGGGCCAGTTAGGTAATTAATTGCCTTGGTTTGGGGGTGGGCTCAAATATAGACATGTGTTGGGCCTTGGTATAGGTCCGATATGTATACTGTATCTTGGGACTTGGTCTAGTGCTGTGTCTTAGGCCTTGGGATAGGCTAGACTCACACTAATTAGTTTGGTGTGATTATTATTCTGGGCTTGGGGTTGGGCCCTATATAGATGTGTCTTAGACCTTGGGATAGGCTAGACATGTATTGATAGATTGAGTGGGCCAGCTAGGTAGTTCATTACCTGGTAGGGGTGGGCCCGATATAGATGTGAATAGGCTAGATGTATACTGTATCTTGGGCCTTGGAATAGGTCCAGTGCTGTGTCTTAGTCCTTGGGGTAGGTAGACATACATTGATTAATTTGTGAGGTTATTATTTTGGGTTGGGGGTTGGGCCCTATATAGATGTGTCTTAGGCCTTGGGATAGGCTAGACATATATTGGTTAATTGGGCTAGCCGTCTAGGTAATTTATTATCTTGGTTTGGGGGTGAGTCCAACGTAGATGTGTGTTGCCTTGGGATAGGCTAGACATATATTGATTGGTCCAGTTACTTCTGTTACTATGGGACCATTCAAATTATATATTGGGTAGTTTGGGTCTTGGGGTAGGTTAGATAGGTTTATTGTTATTTACGTCATTGCCAGATGCAGTAGGTGATAGGTGTCTGGATTAGGTTGTAACTAGCTTGTGTTGTTCTGTCTGAGGTGTTAATGAGCTACTTGGTCAGACTCTGCAAGTTGTAAGTGTTTCAGAGTAATATACATAGCGAGTTCAAGTAGTTTTTGTAGGTTTGTAGCTGGTGTGTATCCTTCAGAGTCTGTGAGTCAGATCTTAGTGGTAGAGTCTGATAGAGTCTATTAGAGTCTAATAGGAATGTGGTAGAGTCTGGTAGTCTGCTAGGGCCTGGTAGAGTTTGGTAGAGTCTGGTAGAGTTTGATAGAGTCTGGTAGAGTCTTAATTAATTTATAATGGAATTCCAATTTGATAGTTCACACCTTTCAGTTATGTGATGGTAGGATATGGTGTAGGGGTTATTTAAAGCTGCTGAGTAAGTGGTATATATTGAGTAGTTTGGGTCTTGGGGTAGGTGAGATGAGTCTATTATTATTTGTGCAGGGGTTATTTACAGCTGCAGTAGGTGATGAGTTAGCTTGTATTGTTCTATCTGAGGTGTTAATGAGCTGCTTGGTCAGACTCTGCAAGTTGCTGTAATATATTATTTGGTCCTGTTGGGTTAGACTCACATTTGTTAGGTCAGACTGTACTCTTGGGCTTGGGAGTAGGCCCAGTGTAGGTATATATTGGGCACTGAGATGGGTTAGATATGTGTTAGTTAGGTGGAGGATAGTCATGTTTGGCTTTTGGATAGGCCTATTAAGCTCAGGCTCTGGGATAGGTTAGATAAGCATTGTTTAGGTAAGGTCCAGATTACCTGTGTCTTGGGCCTAGGGATAGGCTAGACGCACAAGTTATATGTGACCATTTATCTTGGGCTTTAGGGTGGGCCCAAGTTTGAATGTGTCATAGGCCTTGGGGTAGGACATGTGTTGATTAGGTGGGGCTGTTGTGTTGGACTTTCTGGTAGGTCCCGTATGGGTGCGTCAGGCCCTGGGATGGGCTAGACTTTACGGGCCTTGGGACTGGCCACTCTAGTGTTTTAGGTCTAGGTAATATATATAGTGAGTGTTTAAGTAGTTTTTTATAAAATTGTAGGGGTTATTTAGGGCTGCTATAAGTGATAAGTGTCCTGAATGAGGTTGTGACCGGATTTGCATTGTTCTGTCTGGGTGTTAACGAGCTGTTTGGTCAGGCTCTGCAAGTTATTCAAATCTGCTGTTTAATCCTTTTGGATATACTGTTTCAAGTGTATTAATCCAATGTTTTTCTCTGTTGTCTAGGTGCTCTTGTGTTGTCATTTCTAAAATGGTTACTTTGGTGTCTCTTACGAAATCATGGTTGGGTGAGTTAGCAAAGTGTTTGTATAGGGGTAGGTTAGTTTTAAATCTCCTCGCGGTTCTGTGTCCTGCCAATCTTCTGGTCATAGTCCTCTGCGTTTGACCTACATATTGATTTCTTTTGTTGCATTTGGTACACTCTATCAGGTATATTATGTTTTGTGAGTGGCAGTTGGTATTTGTAGGGGTTGGGAATGCCTTGCCATTGTAAGTGGATATTATTCTGTATTTTCTGGACATGGCTTTGCAGCATTTGCAGTTGGGGGTGCCACATCCTCCTGAGTTACCTGTTAGTTCTGGGGTTGTATATATAGGTGCTGTTAGGGCTTAGGGCTAGGGGGGGTTAGGGCTAGGGCTAGGATAGGGCAGGGCTAGGGCTAGGGCTAGGCCTGGGGGGGGGGCTAGGGCTAGGGCTAGGGGCTAGGGCTAGGGCTAGGGGCTAGGGCTAGGGCTAGGGCTAGGGCTAGGGCTAGGGCTAGGGCTAGGGCTAGGGCTAGGGCTAGGGCTAGGGCTAGGGCTAGGGCTAGGGCTAGGGCTAGGGCTAGGGCTAGGGCTAGGGCTAGGGCTAGGGCTAGGCTAGGGCTAGGGCTAGGGCTAGGGCTAGGGCTAGGGCTAGGGCTAGGGCTAGGGCTAGGGATAGGGCTAGGGCTAGGGCTAGGGCTAGGGCTAGGGCTAGGGCTAGGGCTAGGGCTAGGGCTAGGGCTAGGGCTAGGGCTAGGGCTAGGGCTAGGGCTAGGGCTAGGGCTAGGGCTAGGGCTAGGGCTAGGGCTAGGGCTAGGCTAGGGTTAGGGTTAGGGTTAGGGGTAGGGTTAGGGTTAGGGTTAGGGTTAGGGGTAGGGTTAGGGTTAGGGTTAGGGATAGGGTTAGGGACTAGGAAGAAAGAAGTGATAAGGGTTGGGTAAATGGTCAGCACCGGTTCAAAGTCTTGGTCGTTAGGGTGTGTTAGATGGGTGAGGGAGTGGTCTGGGGTGTGAAGTGGGAGTGGTTTCCTTATGTGTACAGTCTGTATAGTAGAGTAGTTGCTTATGAGCATGTGTGTGTGGTCCGTATAGGGAGTGAGCATAGGTGTGAATTGGGTGTATATACACTGTATTTACTGTGTGGGCTTGTAGACTTAACTGGGCTTATGTAAATGGCCTAAATTTAGAGCGAGCAAAGGTGTGAAATGTAGAATGGGTGTGTCCTAATTATGTTTACTATATATGTGAGTGTGTGAACTAAACTGAGCGTACGTACGATGTCTAAATTTAAACTGAGCGTAGGGTAATTAGGTGGGTGTAATTTAACTTGCTGCGTAGCAGTCTGGAGGTGGTTTCTGGACGGGTAGGGTGGGAGTGGTCTCTGGCCGAGTCTGGTGGGAGTGGCTTCTGGCTGGGTGGGGCGGGGTGGTTTCTGGCGGGGTAGGGTGGGAGTGGCTTCTGGCGTAGTGGGGTGGGAGTGGTTTCTGGCGGAGTAGGGTTGTGGTGGCTTCTAACGGAGTAGGGTGGGAGTGGCTTCTAGCGGAGTAGGGTGGGAGTGGCTTCTGGCTGAGTTGGGTGGGAGTGGCTTTTGGTGGAGTAGGGTGGGAGTGGCTTCTGGCGGAGTGGGAGTGGCTTCTGGTGGTGTTGGGTGGGATTGACTTCTGTGGGAGTGGCGTCAGGGTCTTGCTGTGGAGTAGTTCCGGAGGCGTGGCTGGAGTAGGTGGGCGTTGATGTGGTCGCAGGCGCAAATAGTAACAATATTCAAATAGACTTTTTTTCAAAATTTTTTTATTCCAACAGTTTCGGCTAGGGGTGCCTTCATCAGGGAACGATGAGAGACATGGAAGTGGTGTTAATTATATGTGAGTGACTAGGTAAAAGAGTGCAGTGGTTGAGGTGGTGTGTATGAATATCATTAAGTCTGAGTGAAGTTTTAATTAGTTCTGGTACATAAGTGAGTGTTAGGGGTGGTACAGAGGTGTGAGTGTGGTATAACTGGGACATGTGCGTTAAAATTGAAAACATAATAAGTGATTAGTTCGCTGGTGGGTAAGGGGTGGCTGCTCGTACAAGTTTCTTGGAGAGGGTGGGTCTTGGGACGTTACATATCGAAGGGATGAATGGTAGGTCTTCTGTGCGTAGGGCTGTAAGGATGTGGGAAGTCTTGATGCCTGGGTGGAATGGGACTTTAAGTCTGGTGATTTCTGGGCGTACGGTATGGGTCTTGGGTTTCGTGTAGGTTAGGAGTTGTTGGCGGGATGTATAGTGGACTTCGGAAAGGGCTTTCTTGAGGAAGTGCTTGGGGTAGCCTCGGTGTGTGAAGTGTGAGATGAGTTCTGTGATGTGTCTGGTGTACGTATCTATGTCGCTTGAGTTTCTGATGGTGCGTTTGGCTTCTCCTATTACAATTCCTCTGAATATGTGGCGTGGGTGGCAGGAAGTGTAGTGGAGGTAGGTGTGGCTATGGCAGGGTTTACAGTATGGCGCGATGTCTAGGATGTTGCAGGTGCGGAATCTTTGGGCTTTGTGGATCTGGATGTCGAGGAAGGGTATGGTGATGTTGTTGATTTCTGCCGTGAATTTGATGGTCGGGTGTATTGTGTTGAGGTGTGTGATGAAGTGTTCCAGGCTGGTTCGGTCGTGTTCCCAGAAGAGGAGGAAAGAAGCAACATTAAAATTTAGAATAGTAGTATGGATCTATTGTGGTGTTCTTTGGTGCTGGGCTAGGGCTAGGGCTAGGGCTAGGGCTAGGGCTAGGGCTAGGGCTAGGGCTAGGGCTAGGGCTAGGGCTAGGGCTAGGGCTAGGGCTAGGGCTAGGGTTAGGGTTAGGGTTAGGGGTAGGGTTGGGGTTAGGGGTAGGGTTAGGGTTAGGGTTAGGGTTAGGGGTAGGGTTAGGGTTAGGGATAGGGTTAGGGACTAGGAAGAAAGAAGTGATAAGGGTTGGGTAAATGGTCAGCACCGGTTCAAAGTCTTGGTCGTAAGGGTGTGTTAGATGGGTGAGGGAGTGGTCTGGGGTGTGAAGTGGGAGTGGTTTCCTTACGTGTACAGTCTGTGTAGTAGAGTGGTTACTTATGAGCATGTGTGTGTGGTCCGTATAGGGAGTGAGCATAGGTGTGAATTGGGTGTATACAAACTGTATTTACTGTGTGTGGCCTTGTAGACTTAACTGGGCCTATGTGAGTGGCCTATATTTAGAGCGAGCAAAGGTGTGAAATGTAGAATGGGTGTGTCCTAATTATGTTTAGGGCTAGGGCTAGGGCTAGGGCTAGGGCTAGGGCTAGGGCTAGGGCTAGGGCTAGGGCTAGGGCTAGGGCTAGGGCTAGGGCTAGGGCTAGGGCTAGGGCTAGGGCTAGGGCTAGGGCTAGGGCTAGGGCTAGGGCTTACAGTAGCTCTGAATATTGACACCTCTTGTGCTGATCTCATTTTATGTTTAACACTTCCCAAGGTATTTTCCTAATAAACCCTCAAAGCCACAAGTGTAAAGGATACAATACAAATCAGCAATTAAATATCGTTCAGTCTGTTGTCAAGAATTTCAGTGAAGGTAACCAGTCGACAAGTGGCTTTTATAGCTGTCCACGATTTAAGCTCTTGATTATTATTTCATTTTTTGTTTTCAAACTAGAATAACTGGTCCAATTTTAAGTCATTATTTTGCATAAAAATAATTTAACGATTGTTTTATTCAAATATAAACAAGTAAAATTTGAGAAAACATATTGGCTATACTGTTTAGATTGTTAACAATACAATTGTTCATGATTCAACTGCTCACCATGATTACACTATTATCTAACCTCATCTCACACAATGGTTTTTGGTCCACATGAACAGGTCAAACCAGTAACTATTCTAGTTGTCAGTCACACATTTTCTCTAGCTATGTCGTTTGAATGATCAATGATAGTTTGTCTTCATTTGATTCTTTGTTTTGAGTATAGTACTTAGCTAGCTAGCTACTTTGAGTAGGTCAGGGATAGGTTAAGCAATTATAGACTTGGATTTGGTATTCTGGAGACGTCCCTCTCTACCTACAAACTATTGACAGGAAACAACTTTACAACAATACTTACAAATGTTTCATCTGTTAGAACTCTATGTACAACAATACTTTCAAATTGCATTGTTTAAATAACTAGTGATGTGCTTGAGCACAAATGGCGAGCGAGCCTAAAGACTATACTATTGTTATATGAATGATTTTGACTTCTAACACTGAAGTTACTGAAAATAAGGTCCAGTTTTTTAATTTAGCATACAGGGTAAAGGGATTTCAGTGCCATAGTAACAACTCTAACTGCTTAAAAGGAAAAACAAAACAAAACAATACACGTTATTTAAAAGTTTTCTTTGTGGTATTCTTTAGCTAAGTAGTGGTTGTAACACACAATGCTTTGACACAACTGGACATGCACCTACACAGACTTACCTTCGCAGTAGTCTAGTGGACAATGTATTTTCAAGTAAATACTGTTGCGCACGGCTTATAACCAAGACAAAGAACGCATTGACTTACCACCACCACTAACTCGAATAGTCCCTTAAGTTTTCAAGTTTGAACTGCACCCGCAAAAGAATTCAAAACGGTAAACAATTCAATTTCTAGGGTGATACGGGTACTGATCGATAAACCAGAGGATTCTATTTAGTGCAATTTGGGACGGGGTCGACAACCGAACTAACACAAAAACGCGAGGGTCAAAGTACAAAATGACATACGTACGTCCAAACATATATACAAACTAGTGGTGTGCTTGAGCACAAATGGCGAGCGAGCCTGATAGCTAGGTAACATAAAATGTTACTATTTTTAGCTTACTTCATGGAAACACTATAATAGCAGTTATGACATTTGATTTCAGTAAAAAAATACGAAATCACTCTCTTACCTGATTAATGGTAACTTTTGTAGTATCAAACATCAACCATTCTGATAATCTCAATCACCAGTAACTCTTGAACAAGCTCTCAGCTACGATAAAAAATAAACCAGTGTTATTATTTGTAATTTTAGCCATAGCTAACAAATATGGAATTGCGTACTTATCTCAGTTTCCCTCGAGAAGTAGTAGCTTCCATAGCATTAATACTACGGCATTCTGACTACCAACAGCTCTTGACAACCAACAACCGGTACTTCGTATCCCCCCATAAAACGGCGAAGTTTTGAAATTAAGTCTGGAAAAGGGTCTTCAATGCCATAGTAACCTGTCGAATCAACTTTTTGAGTCTTGAAAACAAGCGTTTTAGCAGGAATTTTCTCATACTTTGGAGCTTAAGTATAAAGTAAGGTTTGCTTAATGCTGTAGTTTCAGAATAAACTGGAGTCAAGCCTAAATAGCCGTGTTTTTAGGAGAAAAACGTTCTACGCGCGCGCGTTTAAAGAAGATACGTACCATCCATACATACATACATATATATATATAACATATACCCGATTTTGCATTATCCACCCCTAATACTGTCTCGCTCGCTACGCTCGCTCGCCAATAAATAAATAAACATCCCCGATTTTCGATTGTGTTACCCCTGTAAGTGTCTCGCTCGCTACGCTCGCTCGCCAATTAAAATGACAACAGCAAAATAACAGGAACTTAATTGTTTTCTATAAATTTATACAATGTGATCCCAGAATATGTACTATACATGCTCATATATATATATATATATATATATTATATATTAAATTTGAGTAGTAATGAAATCCTAATCTAATTGGTTACTACATAAAACATGTGATATCATAATAACTTCCACACATGAACAAGTGCTTGCGAATAGTATTGAAATCCAATTAGTTTGTTACAAATAAAATGTTTTGATAGAGTATTAAAAAACACTGCCTCAAAATTGCACTAGTTAATGTACCATATTATGTAAAGATTTCATATCATGTTAAGCTAATTAAATGCTGAATCTAAATATATATATAATCAATATAATTGTTTATGTGCATATTTATAAATGATAATACTTTGCTGATAGATTGAAACTTTTTCACCTAAAGGGGTCTGGAAAAAAGTAAAGGAATATAGTGAAAATATCTTAGTTATCACATTTTTCCTTTGCTTTTTCCAGACCCCTTTAAGTGAGAAAGTTTCAATCTAGTTTTTATGAAGGGTCAGAACCTGATAATTACTTTGCTTATATTATATGAAATATTGCCATTCATAAAACTATTAACAATAATGTCATTATTTTGCTAGTAGCTATCCTACTTCTCCTTAACTGGGATTACAGGCACTAGCAATAGTACTTATTGCTTGTGATACATCACTAATGCTACTAGAATGGACAGGGGTAGCCATTTCTTCAAACTTTCTTTGAGCTACCCTACTACAAAAATAACACTACAGCTGTGTGCAACAAATATGCCTATCATTGTCATCAGCACAAAGTGACCATAAATATTATGCTATAAAATCAGTTACTAAAGTAAGCTCCTCCTTAATACAGTAGGTCCTTACTTACAAAGTAGATGCTACTTTAAAAAGTAGGGCCATAGTTTAGGGATACCTAATTTATAAAGTAAGTAATTGCTTATAAGGTAAGGCCTGACTTTTAAATAACAACTATGGACCTTCCTCAAATAATTTTTTTTTGGTCCAATTTAGTATATTTGGCGCTCCAAAGCTCCTCTCTAGTCTGCTACGCGAAACCCTTTACCCAAGAATAGAGGTAGGAAAAGGGTCTCGCTGCGCAAGACTGGCTCCTCCCCTTTCTACAAATCGTATTCACTGGTTCTGGTACTGCATTATTAAACATTGTGAATTCCGGTCGTATCCGTTTGATATTCACTTCCGTTGAAACTGGAGGTAAAGGATTACTGTATGAGTTCTGCTGCTTAGATTAGATAAGTTTGACGCGATGGAAAGATATACTATTTATGTTGTGTTTCTCCTTCGGATCTGGGGTGGTGCACGAGCTCAATTTCGTAAGAGAGTAACTAACTTGCTACTGTACTGACGGTATTATGTCTGATGAAAATATTATGATAAGGATATATTATTGCTGTAAACTCATTGACAAAGTATTTATAGCTCTTAAAGTAATCCTGCATAATTCAGCAATCTTCTAAATGTTGGAAGTAGGGTAGGCTGTTGCACTAATTGAATATTATCTTTTGTGCTTATGAATGCTTTCCTGTCTTCAAGCTACCATAAATAGAACGTTAGCTACTGTCCACTTAAAATGAAGTAGATAATCATCTTTAGTATTGTGTTGTTCTTATGTTATTATTATGCTTTATTATTATCATCATTCATCATCATCTTTTAGAAACTACATTAAATCCACCACCTCCTATGTTAGAAGTATGCCCTGGTGATAAAAACACTTTGTCTTGCACAGAAGATGGAACGGCCTACATTATCTGGAACTGGAATGGTACTACTATGAGAGATTATATAGCTGGATCTCTAAGGAATTATAGTATTAATACTACAGATCCTCTGTTGAGTAATAACAATATGATGGTATCAACTCGTCTTATATCTATTAATTCTTCACATGTACACTCTCAATTAGAGTTTACATTGTTTGAAAATGTTACGTCAGTTAATGTATCGTGCAACCGAGTGATGTTACTTGTAAAAAATAGAGGTAAGACTGCACTATTGTAATTTGTTAATTTACCCATGTTTAAATACGATTTTGTTAGAGTTTCTTATAATACTAAATTTAATGAATTTAAGTCTCAGCATAAGGTGCAAACTCACCATTGTTTAACTCTTTTTACAGAATGTTCAATTATTGGAGAAAACTTCAGAATTTTGGGACTTAACATAGTATTAAACTCATCAATTTTAACTTTTGAATGGGAAATATCTCCTGCATGTTTCATATCAGCTGTTATAAATAATAATAATTTCAGTCAGGATATTGATAATGGAATACCTATAGAGCTTCAGTCTCCAAATGAACATCACAATATCGACTTAATTTTTCAATGTAACAACGATCTATTTGCAAGAATCAATATTACAGAAGTTACGGAAACAACACGATTTATGAATATTAATATTCCCAAAATGCATTTAGTAGAGGGGGAAAACATTCATGTGATTAATGCAATACAAAATTCTGATACTCAATACTACGAATGGATTTGGTCAAGTGAAAGTTCAGGTAATTTTTGTGAATAAGTACCTAGTAATAGAAAAGAGTGAGGGGAAAATCTCACAGTATGTCTGTTTTAGTAATTTTATTAAAAAAATAAAAAAAAATTTCACTTAGATCTCACATTATCCATATTTGTAAAAAATGGATCTTCATGAAATATCTTATAGAGATATTTTATGAAGATAATATGTGACCGTCTACAGGAAAACCGGGCACAATGCGGCGTGCGTAAATATCGAGAAAAGATCGATCGATTTCTTAAAAATGTATTGTTTCAAGCCGACTGAAGGGAACGGTTAGGTCTATTATAGCAGGAACGACTTAAGCTACGACGATAAAACTTGGAGAGCTCAATATCTGGTCGCCGACAACTCTGCAAGTGCAAAAAAAAATTTTTCGAAGGGTGCCGCGTTGTGCCTGGTTTTCCTATACATAGTTTCATCCAAAAACCGCCGAGGAATTTTAATGATATTCACGTACATGGGCGCGGTCTGGTCACGCCCACTGGGGGGAAAGCTAGCTAGAGCGGCTGTGGCAGTCATGGTGAAGAATTGCTGTGTGATTGGATGTACAAACTATGTAGGAAAGAAAGGAGGGCTCAGCTTTTTTAGGTGCTAGAAGTGGGAAGCTGCTATAAGAAGAGAAGGGTGGCATCCAGTCAAGTCTTCATCAAGAATATGATGCAATGAGCATTTTCTTAATGGTATGGAAGTAGTCAATAGTTCATAGTTCATAATTGTTGTTGTTGTTTTAGGACAACTAAATATCTGCCCTTCACTGTGTAAATAGATACACAATATTGAAAGGAACTTTGAGTTTGAGTCTCATCAAGCATAAAAATGATGAAAATGTGGCGAATATCGACAAATTGTTGACTGTTTATAGTGTATTAACGAATTTAGGTGAACCTGTAGTCAATGGATGTTTAAGCTATCAATATTTAACTGTACTATTATATTAATCACATAAGCATCACTTTGATTATACAATTACTCCATGTTTGTGTACCATATCAATTGTTATAAATCCAAATTTAATGTCCTGTTTTGGAGTCGATCATAGTTATACGTTAAATTCTAAATTTCATTTTTATCAGTTGGCATTTGCTTTGTATTAGCTAAGATATTGTAGAATGGAAAGCTTTCCATATTCTAGCTACAAACATACCAATGCAAACACAGACAGACACACAAACACACAATACATATTCATCTTTATAACATTATATGAAAATGATATCAGGAGTATAGATATAACTGAACTTTGTTGGTGGAAGCTGTCGCGCCACTCCATAATTACGACGTGGGCCTATCTTCATAGTGCAGACATTTAGTATTGCAGAAGTTGGAAGTAAAGTTTGAACCGTTTCAATGAACGCCTTCTTTTCATTGTAGTTTGGTGGAGAGACTATTGCTGATTTCTTGTGGGCAGGACTCTGCTGCTTTGATTCAGTTCCATACTTAGGAGTGACAAACTTGATGTCAACAATTCAAGCAGGCTCATGCTATAAAAATAAAGTATAAATAAAAGTTCTTCTAGAATAATAATAATAATCTTATAATATATTATTAATAAAATTTACTTTCTTGCTAAATATCTGGTTCCATCGACATAAACTTGAAGTTCCAGCAGTGTTTTCGAACTGCAGACTCCACCTTAAACATCACAGCAGCTACGTGGGAGCACCCTTCACTCAACCTACAAGAATTAATCCAGCATCATATTATTTAACCAACTGAAACTACAACTAGCTACTTACCCTGCCATACATTTACAATGAGCTGTTACAATAGTGCCATCTCCTCTCGCAGCTATTCAGGCATCATGGGGTTTGTCGTGAGATTTCATGCTGGGATTTACATATGCATGTAATATGCAAAGCTCAGGACCAATAATCCACACCTTTACATCATGTACAAATCTAGAATGCATGTATGTATATCAAGTATTACAGTGTCAAATTAAAAGCATCTATACAGTTCAAGTCCACTAACCCACTCTGAAAATAGTTGTATGCTTGTAAACTTTTCCACTGCATTAGCTCTTGCTTTGTGTATTGTGTACAAAATAACAAAAAATGTGTCCATATAAAACAGGAGGCCATAAAGTCAGGTCATCTATGAATTTGAGCAAGCTTCTTTCAGAGTATGGTTCACCATCTTCCTGGAGACCAAGAAGGTTAATTTTCTTCTTGTACCTCTGTTTTGCTACACCTTCTAAAGACTTGCAGTACTCACTCATCCTTGGTTGAGCCAGCTGATGAATTAGAAACTTTCCCCCCAGTGGGCGTGACCCGACCACGCCCTTGTACGTGAATATCATTAAAATTCCTCGGCGGTTTTTGGATGAAACTATGTATAGACGGTCACATATATAAACAATTACTTGATAGAAACTTTCTCACCTAAATGGGTCTGGAAAAAAGCAAAGGAAAAAAAATGAAAAATCTTGGTTGTCACCAGATCAAACCCAGGCCCACTGGCTTCAGCCACCAGTGCTCTAACCACTGAGATATGACAACCCTCAGACTTCCAAGACCTTCACATTTTTCCTTTATACTGTAGAATAGTACCCTTTGCTGCAGTCTCACACTCAACAGCTGTTGATATTTTAGCAGTTGCTCTAACCTGGTATGTTAGGCTCCACTAGAGTAAGGTAGTTGTTTAAACCCTGAAAACTGGTAAGCAAGACTGGTTGCTATAACTACTAGGGTAATAAAGCACAAAAGGTGCAACCCTCAGCTCTAGTAAACACTCATAGTAACTATTTATTTTATTTTTGAATCATTACCACTGATGAAGGCTACAGTCCGTAGCTGAAACGTTTGGTGTTTTAACTTTTTTGTGTTGTTTTTTTTTTTGGTGTTTTTTTTTGTGTTTTTTGGTCAGTGATTCTCTCTAAATATAATAATATGTCTACAATACCTGATCACATAGGATTTTACAGATCTATTAAACACTATCTAGCAAAAGAACAAGAATTCTGTTAATTATTTTAAATGAGGCATCAAAATAGCTCAACCAATGAAAATAGTACATGGAAACTCTGTCTTCATAATGAGAAAAAGCTAAACTAGCCAGAAACACTTAACCATATACATTTTCAAGTGAAACTTCACTTCATTCAACTCCGTTAACTTCCCTGAACATAAAGTAAACTACACCAATAGCTGCCAAAATTATTTGGCTCACATGATTATGACATGACACAAGGGGTCTTGCCCATAAAAGCTGGTACTTACGTGGAGTTAAAAGCTTCGTTAAATCTTCATCCTGAGTAATTTCATACCTAAATCAACTGTTAATTGTCAGTAATCTCCAAAATCAGAGCGTGACAGACAGACAGACAGACAGACCAACAGACAAGACAACTACTGTAACCCTCTCGCATACACGCTGAGGATTCTTGTGTAATACAGCCATAAGAAAACACTAGGTGATAACTTGAGTTATCTCAAGGGTCACTACCTAAAATAATATATATATATATATATATTATATATATATATATAATACTTATAGCACGAGTCAGAGTACAATATGGGAAAATATTTTACGAGCACGCAAAATATTTTCACGAGCCAAAGGCGAGTGAAAATGTGGCGTGAGAGTAAAATATCATTCCCATATTGTACGACGAGTGTGATAAGTGATTTATTGCTTCTTTGAAATTTTTCTCAACCGGTTACAATACAATTTTCATTGATTTTACTCGCTACACGCGCGCTACAAGGAGCGTACAATATAAACCGTACAATATGGGAGAATACAGAACGCTCGCGTGATGCAAAAATATTCAAGTAAAAATATCAAAGCTGCAATAAATATATATATATATAATATATATATATAATATATATATATATATACATATATAATATATATATATATATATATTCCATGCTAGATATCTTCACAATGATATTTTTAGGTATGTGACCTGCTGATATCACATAGTGTTATCTCATGGCTGTATTGCCAAGCTCATTACCAGAGTAGTTATAGCAACAGGGCCTGGCATACAAGTTTTCTGGGTTTTTACAGCTACCTTTACTCTAGTGGAGCCTACCCAGCCAGGTTAGAGCAGCTGCTATAATATCAGCTGGGGTTATGGGGAGCCCCTAGTGAGTTTTCGCCAACTTTACACCTTTAGTTACCAAAAAACTACTCCTGTGAAGATATCTAGTGTGGAATAAACCACTTATTACATTCAGTCAGAGTGATATGGCTAGATATTTCACTCTCATTTCATCTTATTGGTGAGGCCATTACCACCACACTTACTAGTCACACCCACTCATTTGTTGAAGTAATGAATTTTATTAATAGAATAGACAATACAGTAGTTTTTCTATCAAGTGAACCAAAGAGTTTAAGTCTATGCTCTGCATATCTAGTAAATTCAAATGCCACTGTAATCTCACCAAACAATTCAGTACAAGCCATGTTTTATTATGTTACAAAGCAAATGATTTTTATAACAATCAGTAGGTTCATTCAAATAAATAATGTTAAATTATAGTTATTATGTAGAGTGTATATATAATATAGATAACATAGCTACTTGGACATATAAAATAAACAACACAATTACAAAAAACAACAACAACAGAATCCAAATTAGAACTTACAAATGCCTGCCTTTTGTGGCAGTCAGTTTTATTTTCCTCAGACATGTGTGTTAATTAACTGAATGGAAAGACTCCTAGTAGCAAAAATGGCCATTTTGTAGACCAAAATTGCTGGAAGGATTTCTGAACTATGTTAGCTTTTCCAAAAGGTCGCTTTGAAATAGTAAACAAGGACCAGGCTGATCTGGAGTTTCCTAAAAATTCTACCGAAAGGATCGATATTAGCTATCTAATCCTGGCAGAAGTCATTTCAATGGCTCAATTTCGACCGCCCAAGTTCGATATCAAGAACGAGTTCCAGCAGAAAATAATACACACGACTATTTTTGTTAAAATATTGGTGCGGCCATGGCCGCTCGGCCGCACCCGTTCCGACGCCGCTGCCAACCAGGTTAGACAAGCTACTAAAATATCAGCTGAGGTTGAGGGGAGCCTCTAGAGAGTTTTACACCAACTTTACCCCTAGAGTTACTGGTCCTAGTACAAACTACTTCAGTGAAGATATCAAGCAAGGAATAAACCACTTATTTATTACACTTGTCAGAGTGATGTGGATAGATAATTTACTCTCACGCTCTATTATCACTCACCTCTGGCTAATGAAAATAAATTAGCCTGCTCGTGAAATTTTTGCCATATCATACTCTGACTAGTGTATTATGAATAATCTATTACCGAGCTTAATTTAATGAAATTTTTGTTACATACATAAATTAAATCTAAAAGAATCAAAAGCAATTTCTTAGATTCAAGGCAGGGCAACTTACAATATGTGTTGAACTGTGCTGATTTCATATTACGAAGACAGAATTTAAATCAATAATTTTGTAATAGCTAGCTATTGTGTAGCAGTGTTGGGTTCTCACTATTTCTGCTTCATTATTTGACTGCAATTTACCTATAATATAATATATAGACCAAACAGATACTTCACTCACGAGTACTCCTATTACAAATCAGGAAGCTAATTTAACTACTCCAACAAGTATGCAATTAGCTATAATCATGAAAATATTACATATTTTAATGTTGTTTTCTATTTACAGGATTAATTAATAATTCCACTCGACGACATAACATAAATATCATTTTAATAAGTACAATTTTCATAGGACTATTATTTATATTGATTGCTACACTCACAGTAGTTTTCATTTTAATGAAATACAAAATGAAAACAAAAGGTAAGTTTACTGCTTTCATATTAGTTTTATAAATAGTTTTACGAATGTATACCTTGCAGATAAAGATGACATGAAGTAAGAATTTTACATCAAATGTAAATTAATATTAATATCAAGTATTGTATTTATCTATCTAGAGCAATAAACACCAAAAATCGCCCTCAGGTATTCTCACTATATATTTTTAACAATCATGAATCGTTGATCATTCATATTTTTTAGAATGAATCTGAATATGATCACGTCAAGTTTCATTCTGCAGCTACTCATAATGAACAGGTATTTCAATAATTATTGCCTAAAAACATTTCATGTTTGATAATGAACCTTCAAGTTCAACATAATCTTAAAATATGAACAGGTAAGAAAAGCTCGTACCCTTGCATGTGAATATAAGTCATTGAATTTGTTACTAATAGGCTAAGCTGTCACACAAAAAAATGCTGTGTTTATGCAGTTCCTCTGATAAAATTCAGTTTCTGGCAGCTTTGGTAACAAGAATGGTCATTACCAATCTTATTATGATGAATATGCAGACTTATATGCTTGTATATACAAAATTAAAATGCCTTAAATAATATAGTCTGCAATTGGAGTCTATTATACACAATTATATCGTTCGCTGAATCTGTGCCCTCTCTGTATTAGAACTGCTATTAAGAACAACTTAGAAGTGGCTGCTAAATGAAACAATACAAATTATACACTTACTAACTAATCCTAACAAAACAATGAAAAAAGAGATATTTAGAAATAGAGTATTGCTATAGTTATTCAGCTGCTTATTTGTGTTGAAATGTATCTTTTCTTACAGAGTGATGAATACAGTACATTAAATAGTGGATTTCATCATCACCTGCGCACAATTCCAGGGCAGGATGAATATAATACAATTGGTTCTGTAAACAATGATGGCTTCGTAAGTAAATCATAATCATTGCCTTTATTATATTGTAACCAGTAATATTAATAGGAGAAGTAATAGCATGTTATATGGAGACATTAAAACACTCAAACTGTGGTATTAAGGATTGATAGCACGAATGACTCGAGAAAATTTTAATAAGTAAAATTGAGTGAAATTTCTTGCAGCACGAGTACAATTAATCTGAATCCTAGTTTTCTGTGCTAAAGTATATATTAATTTGATACAACAGGAGAACATGACAAGTCTATATAATGTATAATTTTTGCTAATCATGTTTATTCTAATATATTGTTGTTGTTTCTTTAGGTTAAAGATGATTATGAATACACCACTGTAAGATTTCAGACTGGAGGACATACTCAGGGAGACAAAAAATATGTAAGAGGCAGCATTTAAGATTGTATGTATGTATTTTTAATAGTATCATACACAATATATCAAATTTGATTATTTTCATGAATAAATTTCCTCAAGCTATTATAAATTTAATTTTTAGAAGAAAGTAGCACAAAATCCATGTAGTGCACTTGAAATTTCATCTTTGTACATTGGCTCTGAAGAAGATACCCTACATTCTGCAGGTAGAGATACGATTATTATATCAAACTTGAAGTTAACTAACGAATATACTAATACTGTAAGACTCTCTGAATATTTAATACTTGACACAATGCTGTATTGTCCATGAATTGGAATGCCCTTTATAGTGTAGCTATTAATTTAAACCAAATAAATTTAACTATTGTGAGGCAAATAGTAACTAGTTAGACTGGATGGTGGAATACTGTCATTGGTGTGAACAGATTCATAAAAAGCAATGTTGAAAATTTTTTAATTGTTGCTTCTTTATATTGTTGTTGATAAAATCTTAAAAACTAGTATTCAATGATGGCACTGCCATTGTAACAATCTACACTATAATTGTCAGAGTATTATATTCAACACATTCATTGAAATACCAGATAAAGTGTTGATAGAGTAGCATAACTCAAAATGAAAATAAATGAAATACCTCAAACAAAACTTGGTGTAGATTGTTTATGTCAGTGCCATCACTGAACACTGTCACATAGTTCATTTGCTCTTCAACCTCCAAATTTAACAACCTGTGTTGAAAAGACTTCATGTACACCTTACTCAACATTTATCATTCTAATTAGCAGTTGTAAATGTCATTCTAGCGGGCCTTTTCTTTGTTAATGCATAATGTTCCATTGTTAATTTCTTTATCCTGTTTTGAGGCTTTTCATTATCCACTTACTATAATATTAATGTTGTATTATGTTGTATTCTTATTTTCAGGGGTGATGGAGTTGTTTCAAAGAGGGGGGAGGGGAAGGGGGGCACCATGGACTATACAACAATTTCCTCTCATGACAACTGTTCCTACATTTACAAAACATACAGCTTAATATTAACTGCTAAAGTTGAATTTGAGCCTTTTATCCAACAGCTTTTGTCTGTTGTCTAAAATTTAAGATGACTGTTATTCACATGCTAACAAAACATTATTCTTATTGAACTTTCAGTCGGTACACAGGCTCCAATCCAGTATTGGGCAAATTTCTGTCATTGGAGATGTCCATTTAGGGAGATTTTAATGTTTAGTATAATATTATATATATATATACATGTACTAAAAGAAATTGTTAAGGTTACAAACTACAAACATTATTTTCACTTTAATTTATACAGATAAGCTATTGAATTTAGATACTCTCCTCATACAATTGCGTGAAGTAGCTTGTAAGTGGGAGAGTTTGGGCAAGTTTCTCAATTTCTCCATTGAAGACATACAATTAATGAAAGCTAAAGCAACAAATGATTTTGATTGTCTCATTGAGCTTTGTGACAATTGGATAAGAAGTCAAAAAGTGCCCACCTGGAAGAAAGTTGCTGATGCATTGAAGCATATTGGTGAACATGAGTTACATGATGAATTCTTAAATATATATAAAACAGGTAATTTGATTTGCTCTTTATGATAACTCTATTATTCCTTAATCTAAATAAGTAAATGCTTAGTTAATATGAATTCAGAAAAAAGCATAGTATTGATTTTAAGCTAGCTTGCATTTCTCAGAAAAAATACAATGAATATGATTATGTAAAATTAGTCAAAACTTATCTCCATTCTTTATTTGTCATAATAGGAGTTTTACCAGAAAAAAAAGTGGAAGTACAAGACAATGAAATGGATTTAACTGTAGATAAACCTCCTCCAATACCTCCTCAGCATTTTTGAACTTTACATTTTAAATTCCATTTTATTATGCATTTTGTATTTGTTGTAATTATTGTTGCATCTATAGTAGCTAGCTAATGTCATTGAAATTTTTTTAACAGTATCCGAAGATAAATTTTCCTCTGTATGATAAAAATTTCATTGCTGCAATATTAGCATATGAGCATAGTTGGGAGATGTAATTGACATTTATAGACTTTTTTCACTGGATAGTTTTTAAGAGAGTTTTAATGGTTCAAACACAATTGCTAACTAAAATTTACTGCTACAACAAGTCAAAATAGTTATAATAAAAAATTTAAGTTCAACAAACCAAGCAAAAGAAAAGAAGCAACATTGTATTGATTTAAAATATAGAATAGTATTGTTGTGTTCTTTGGTGTTGTTGTTTTTTATCCACCAGGCTCTACTACAAGTTGGTGTATGACTTTCAACTGCAACAAATATTTCCCATTGTCACAAGTCACTCTACACATCACATGGTGCACATTCTGTTATAAAATCAATCAATCAATAATTTTTAACTTGGTAGATATGCAATGTATAGGCTAGAAATAATCCAAAACACCCTTATAATTAATAAAACTATATTGTTAGCAGTTAGAAATACTGAGTTGATAGCAGCTGATAGTTGTAGTGGAAATTCTGGTAAAAAAATTCTCTAAACGAGTATGACTTCTATGCCTGAAACTTAAACCATACAAATTGAAATAGTATTATTATGAGAGACTATTCAGCTGGATCTGGAATAATTTTTAGTATTAATACTATGGATCCTCTGTCGAGTAATGACAATTATGATGGTGTCAATTTGTCCTATATCTATTAATAATAAGGAACTTAAATTTTCTTTATTAAAATTTGCTCTAAGAAAATTATCCAAGATGTTGTGAAAGTTTTTATAAAATTTTTGGATAAAAGACAAAATAGCAAATAAGATGAACATAGCTGTGTCTTTACTGAGAACAGTTCATTCGTAACTTCTTTTGCAAAACACAAGTATAGCTTATACTACATTACATGATTGAAGTTACAATGTTTATGTGGCTACCCGAAACCCTTTACCCAAAATAAAGGTCAAGACTGGCTCCTCCCCTTGCTACAATCGCAATCACTTGTTTTGATGGTGCGTTGATCTCCTACTACATTGTGATTTCCAGTCGTATCCTTTTGATATTAGCTTCCGTTGAAATTGGAGGTAAAAAGGATTACGTACAAGAGATCATATTAGATATTTTGACGCGATGAAAATATATACTATTTGTGCCCTGTTTCTTCTTCGAATCTCGGATGGTATATGCAAAGAAATGGAATTTCGTAAGAGAGTTACTAGCTTGCTACTGTACTGACGATATTAAATCTAATAAAAATATTATGTTTAGGAGATATTGGTGAAAATTTAGTGACAAAGTATATATATTATATATAATATATCTTAAAACAATGCATGCATAATTCAGTAATCATGTTTGAAGTAGGGTAGGCTATTGCACTGATTGAATATTTTCTGTTGTGCTTATGAATGCTTTCCTCTCTTCAAGCTACCATAAATAGAAAGTTAGCTACTGTCCAGATAAAATGAAGTAGATAATCATCTTTAGCTGTGTGTTTATCTAACTATGTTTATTATTATCATCCTTCATCATCATCTTTTAGAAACTACACTAAATCCACCACCTCCTACGTTAGAAGTATGTCCTGGTGAAAATTACACTTTGTCTTGCATAGAAAGGGGAACTCCTCATATTGTTTGGAACTGGAATGGTATTACTGTGAGAGACTATACTGCTGGATTAGATAACGATATTAATACCACAGATCTTCTGTTGAGTAATAACAAAGTGATTGTGTCAACTCGTCTTTTATCTATTAATTCTTCACAAGTACACTCTCAATTAGAGTTTACATTATTTGAAAATGTTACGTCAGTTAATGTATGGTGCAACCGAGTGATGATAACTATAACAAATGGAGGTAAGAGTGCACTATTTTACTTTGTTACTCTATCCTTGTTTAAATACAATTTTTGTAAGAGTTTCTTGGAGTTTTCAATTTCATGAACAAATTTAACTGTCTCAACCTAAGGTGCAAGCAAGCTCACAAATGTTTAACTTTATATACAGAATGCTCAACTATTCGAGAAAACTTCAGAATTTTGAGACTTCATGTATTATTAAACTCATCAATTTTAACTTTTGAATGGGAAGTATTTCCTGCATGTTTCATCTCAGCTGTTATAAATAATAATAATTTCAGTCGAGATATTGATAATGGAAGACCTCTGGAGCTTGAGTCACCAAATGAACATCACAACATTGACTTAATGCTTCCATGTAGCGACGATCTATTTGCAACAATCAATATTACAGAAGTTTTAGATACAACAAGAATTATGACAATAAATATTGCAACAATGCATTTAGCAGAAGGGGAAAACATTCATGTGATCAATGCAATACAAAATTCAAATACTCAATATTATGAATGGATTTGGCCTAAGAAAAGTTCAGGTAATTTGCAAACATGTACCAATAATTAAATAGTGAAGAGAGTTGGGAAAATCCCACAGTATGTCTGATATATTATTAAAATGAACTCAAGATGTGTAGTATATTTCCAAGTACCACATCATGGGAACTTTCTTTGAACTTAAAAGAGTAGGTCCAGTGAAAAAAAAAAATTTTTGTGAAGGACTCAAAGCCTTCTCTCATTTGTGCCTCAACATAGTGTCATGGAGTATTTGTTCACCTTCTTCTATTGTGTATAGAATAGGACCTTCAAAATGGCACCTAAAATCAAATTGTGGAAGAGGGCAAAGCTTTTTGAAGTCAAAGTAGGGGGCCCTACTAGGTAGCTGCCATATGGTTTTATACTTACAGTAACAGTGATTGCAGTGTGTTTACAGACCAGGGGAAAGAGATGCCTTTCGACTATTAAATAACAAGAACTAGTTATACCTAATTAACTATATTGAAGACTAACTATGCAGTTTGCAAGAGCTGAGAACCACTGTGGCTCAGTCTATTGTGGTATGTAAATCGATAAAGCATACTGCCAGGGGCAGAGTTTCACTACCTAAATCATTTTTTCAACTCCCTTGATATTATGACTTTTTTCTCCATTGCTGAGAGTGATATTGCAAGGTATTTCACTCTCAGGCTTTATTTTCACTCTGCCTCTTGAAAATAAATTAGCCTCCTCATGAAATATTTCACCATATCATACTCTGACTCGTGTAATAAGTACTATATTGTGTATATATATATATATATATTATATATATATTATATATATTTTGTGTATGTGTGTGAAGAATTTTCTTTACCCAGCTTAATTTAATGCAATTTTTGGTTACATACAGAAGTTAAATCTACAAGGAGCAAAATCAATTTATTAGATTCAAGGGGGACTTTATGAGAGTACATATTATTCATGTTCAAAGATTCTTAAACACACCTTAAAAATGTGCTGAGCTGTGCTGATTTCATTTTACAAAGTTAAAATGACGACAGAATTTGAATAAATAATAGCTACCTATTGTGTAGCAGTGTTGGGTTCTCAATATTGCTGCTTCATTATTTGACTTTAATATGCCTGTAATAAAATATATAGACCCAACTAATTTTTCACTGACGAGTACTCCTACATATCGTGAAGACAATGCAACTACTCAGACTGGTATGCAATTAGCTAAAATCATAAGAAGTATTGCATATTTTAATGTTGTTTTCTGTTTACAGGATTAATGAATAACTCTACTCCAAGACATGGCATTGATATTACTATCATTTTAATAAGTACAGTTTTCATAGGACTATTATTTATATTGATTGCTGCATTCACAGTTGCTTTTATTTTAATAAAATACAAGATGAAAACAAAAGGTAAGCTTTCAGCTTTATACTATTTTTATAAAATGTTTTATGAATGTATACCTTGCAGATAAAAATGGCACGAAGTAAGAAATTTAAATCAAATGTAAAATAATAATAATATCAATTACTGTATTTTATCTATCTAGAGCAATGAACACAGAAGATAGCCCTCAGGTACATATTCTCACTATGTTTTTAACAATAATAAATCATTCATATTTTTTTTAGAATGATGTATCTAATTATGATCATGTCAAGTTTTATCCTGCAACTGCTCATAATGAACAGGTATTTCAATAATTATTGCCTAAAAACATTGCAGGTTTGATAATGAAACTGATAAATATTTCAAATTTGAACTAAGCAAAAATTGTTTATTTTCCATAATCTTAAAATTATTGACAAAGTAAGCAAAGCTAGTGTTCTTACATGTGACAATAATTCATTCAGTGTATTACTGTAATAGGCTAAGCTGTCACAAACAAATGCCTTTGTTTAAATCAGCTCCTACGATAGCATTCACTTTCTGACAGCTTGGTGACAAGAATTATCATTACTTCTCTTGCTATTATGAATATGCAGATGTATCACTGTAAAAAATGGAATGTGTATAGCACACCGAATAAAATAGTCTAAAATGTTTCAATAATGTGATACCTCAATGAAATGACAAATCTATTGCTTGAGACTGAGTGTGAACATAGTTGTTGATAATCAATAAACTTTTTCATACACGTTGCATTAATAGAAGTTTCATAGGAATGATGTTTCAAGAAGCATATGTTTTATACATTTGAATCACAAATAATCACTGATCAGTAACAAATACAATAACATCCTTAGCTTTTCCAAATACTGGCATAAGAGAGTTTTCCAAAGTTGTAAACAACCCAGCTTGTACCTGCTGCTGTAACTTTAGCTCAAGCAACTCTAGAGAATACAAAATAAATATTGTGAAATGTTTGCTTAATACCACGAATCACATGCACAACTGATTGTGTGTGTGTAATGAGTGATCGAGTGTATGTGAAATGAGGGATTGAGTGTGTGCCTGTATTTGCAAATAATATAGTCTGCAATTGGAGTCTATTATACACAATTATATCGTTTGCTGAATCTGTGCCCTCTCTGTATTAGCACTGCTATTAAGAACAACTTAGAACTAGCTGCTTATGAAACAATACAAATTATACACTCACTAACTAATCATAACAAAACAATGAAAAAAGAGATATTTTAGAAATTGATTATTGCTATAGTTATTCAGCTGCTTATTTGTGTTGAAATGTATCTTTTCCTACAGAGTGATGAATACAGTACATTAAATAGTGGATTTCATCATCACCTGCGCACAATTCCAGGGCAGGATGAATATAATACAATTGGTTCAGTAAACAATGATGGTTTCGTAAGTAAATCATAATCATATCTTTTATTATATTATTATAGCAGTAACATTAATAAGAAAAGGAATAATGTGCTATATGGAGAGATAATAGCACTCTAAATCGTGGTATTTAGGTTTGATAGCATGAATGACTAGAGAAAATTTCACAGAGTGAAACTGAGTGAAATTTCTTGCAGCACGAGTTCTATTAATCTGAATCCTCAGTTTTTCTGTACTTGTATATTGTTAATTTGATACGGCAGGAAAACATGATGAGTCTATATAATTATATTCACCATGCATAATGTGTATTTACATTTAAACCTACAACATTTAATAAAATGAATGTTCTTGAAGTTATCACTGTCAGAAAAATTTAACAAATACTTTTTGACTGATAAAGTATGCCTATATACTTCTGTCAAAAATAATCTGTATCACAATGAACCATATTGCCATAGGAATATCCCGCCAACGTCAGAATTTACACTCATTAAACTTACAATGTATGTGCTTTTATTGCATTACTTTCTATCAATACCATAGTAAGTCTTTTGAATTGTAGTATTTTTAATTACTTCATTTGTTACCACAGCAATGGAAAACTCAAATACAATATTATTGGCAATGATCAATCCGTGAGTTCTCTGGACTTTACCAATTGAACAATATCGAGGCAAAATTCTAGGGCCATTCTATTTAGCTACAGAAAGAAAGCTATGAATAATGGTAGAATCTACCACTATCTTTAGAGAACATAAAATGATTAGATATTATATTGTCGCCATAACCCTTTTTTGGAGTTCCTAATTTCATGTACTGGCTTGACTATTTCAAAGAATTTTAATCTTAAATGACCAGACGTGCTATAACTGTACACTAAAAAAGTTATCAGCAATTAAATGCTCGATTGTATCTGGCTCTCATACTGTCATTATCTGCCAAGTGCTGCTGTATATGAACTACATCAGTCTGTCTCACTACTACAGTTGATTTATTATTGCACCAACTTAATGTTTAGCATGATCTATATTAATTTAGCAATCAAATTTCACTTATTGTGCATCATTCTGTTAAGTTACTAGATGGTTAACTGAACTAATTCTTTGATTAAACACTATAAAATAGGTTACATATGGTCAATAACTATTCTATCTCTTGTGTTATATTTGTTATCACTCACCAAAAGTGGTACAATGTCTGCTAATTTACCTGTTTATGAATTACACCATAATTGTAGCTAATCAGGTTAAATCTAATATAATTGTTTCTTTAGGTTAAAGAGGATTACGAATACACCACTGTAAGATTTCAGTCTGAAGGACATACTAAGAGAGGTCAAAAATCTGTAAGAAGCAGCATAAAAGTTTGTATGTATTTCTTTAATAGCATCATTATATTTATTCTAAATTTGAGCATTTTCATGAATAATAAATTCCATAAACTATTATCAATTTGATTTTTTAGAAGAAAATAGCACAGAAGCCATATTCTGCACTTGAAATTTCATCTTTGTACGTCAGCGCTGAAGAAGATACCCTACATTCTGCAGGTAGAGCTCTAATTTTATCGGAAACAACCACTCTACTCTATTTATCCCAGAAGCAAAAGAAAATTGATTTTCCCTTATGATGGCAGTTACTAAATACCAACTGTGTTCTGTGATATTATGAAAAAAAAAAGCTGGTTTTTATTGGTTTTGCAAATAGAATTGAATTCTTGAGCCAATCAGTTTTGAAATTCGATCACAGAATGTGATAATATGAACATACTGTATATCCCACAAGTCACATCTGAGGAGGCCAGTGTCCCCCCCCCCCCCCCCCCCCACTTCTATTACTACTGATTTTGTAGTTAGTTGCTCTATTAGGCTAGTTTGTACAAGTCACTCCAGTTGTATTGATAATGCATCATTGTTTAATGATTTCTCTTTGATACTGAAGTTGAAGTGTGTGCTTACTTACTTAGCTATCACTCTCTGTGTATACAGTGCTCTTGCTAACAACCTATGCAATATATATACATATTCATCATAGTATTATTGAAAAGGCTTAGTGGATAAAAAAATCAAGGCAAGTGCATAGAAGCATTAACGTGCCTGCTTCTCTTGTAATTAGGAAGTGTGGTCAAATGTCCACATTTAGGAAGCAGTTTGCTTTAATTTTGAGCCTTTCATCCAACCACTTTTGTCTGTTGCCTGAAATTGAAGGTTACTGTTATTCACATGCTATCAATACATTATTCTTATTGAACTTTCAGTCAGTGCACAGTCTCCGGTCCAGTTTTGGGCAAATATCTGCTATTGGAGATGTCATTAGGGAGAGTGTAATGTATAGTAAATAGTAAATAAACATGTACTACACAGAAATTGCTAATAGAATATGATTTAAAACTATGAACATTATTTTCACTTTTTTGTATACAGATAAGCTATTGAATTTAGATACTCTCCTCATACAATTGCGTGAAGTAGCTTGTAAGTGGGAGAGTTTGGGCAAGTATCTCAATTTCTCCTGTGAAGACATACAATTAATGAAAGCTAAAGCAACAAATGATTTTGATTGTCTCATTGAGCTATGTGACAATTGGATAAGAAGTAAAAAAGTGCCCACCTGGAAGAAAGTTGCTGGAGCTTTGAAGAATATTGGTGAACATGATTTACATGATGAATTCTTAAATATATATGAAACAGGTAATTTTAAATGCTCTTAATGATAACTCTATTATTCCTTTATCTAAATAAGTAAATGTTTAGTTAATAGGAATTCAGCATAAACTCAATGTATTAATCTTAAGCTAGCTTGCATCTCTCCGAAAAAAATTATGAATTTGCTATGTAAAATTAGTCAAAACTTATCTCCATCTTTTAATTTGTCATAATAGGAGTATTACCAGAAAAGAAAGTGGAAGTACAAGACAATGAAATAGATTTAACTGTAGATAATCCTCCTCCAATACCTCCTCAGCATTTTTGAACTTTTCATTTTGAATTCCTTTGAATTATGCATTTTGTATTTATTATAATTATAGTTGTATTAATAGTAGCTAGGTAATGTCATTGAAATGTTTTTAACAGTATATAGATTTTAAAAAATATTATTTTTCCTCTCTGAGTTATAATTTTTCAGTCGTGAAATATTAACTGTATGAGAATGGTCGATCTAATTAATATTGTATGACTTTCTTCACTGGGTTGTTTTTAGGAGAGTTTCAAAATTTCAAACTTGCTAAGTAATGTTTACTGCTAAAACAAGCTAAAAATAAAAAAATTGAAGTTTAATACACCAAATAAAACAAAGAAACAACATATTGATTTTAAAAGTAGAATAGTAAGAAACTTTTTTTTTTGTGTGTGTGTGTTTTTTTGTTGTCAGTTTTTTATCTACCACGCTCTACCACAATTTTGCGTTTGACTTTCGACAGTAACAAATATTTTCCATTGTCATAAGTATCTCTACTCATTACATATTGTATATACTGTAGAAAAATCAATCATTCAATATTTTTATATTACTTGATAGATATGCAATGAATAGCGCTAGAAAAATAATCCAAAACACTCTTATTATTAAAACTATTGTTAGCAGTTAGAAATATTGAGTCAGTAGCAGCTGATAGATAATAGAAACACTGAAAGGAACTCTCTAAACGAGTTTGAATGCCTGATTTTTAACAAACCATACACATTATGGAATTGTATTATTATGAGAGACTATACAGCTAGATCTGGAATAATTTATAGTATTAATGCAACAGATCCTCTTTATAGTATATAATAGTATTGAAATTCAATTATTTTGTTACAAAAAATGATTAGATCGATATTTATAACATTACCCCACAATTGCACTAGTGTATTACTGTATTATGTCAGTATTTTCATTTCATGCTAAGGTAATGAAATCCTGTATCTAAATATTATATACTAAATCAGTATAATTGTTGATGTTACATCACAAATGCTACTATAATGGCCAGGGGTAGCCATTTCTTCAAAATTTGTTTGAGCTACCCTACTACAAAAATAACACTACAGCTGCATGCACCTAATATGCCAATCATGTCCACAGCACATAAAATAGTACTTAATCGCAAACCCACAAATTACTATGCTAGAAATCAGTTACTAAAGTAAGCTAGTCCTTTATAGAGTAGGCCTTACTTTACAAAGTAGCTGCATACTTTACCTTAGTTTAGGGGTATCTACTTTATAAAGTAAGTACTGGCTTATAAAGAGGGTAAGGCCCAACTTTTAAAAGCCAATTAAGGCCCTTCCTAAGATTGATTTTTTTATATTTTTATTTTTATTTTTTATTATTATTTAGCGCCAAAGCTCCACTAAAGTCTCGCTACGCGAGATCCTTTACCCAAGAATATAGGTTTGGTAAAAGGTCTTGCTGTGCAATACTGGCTCCTCCCCTTTCTACCAATAGTACATACGTATTCACTGGTTTTCATACTGCATTGTTCTCCTACAACAATGTGAATTCCGGTCGTATCCGTTTGATTATAACTTCCGTTGAAACTGGAGGTAAAGGATTACGATAAGAGTTCTACTGCTCAGATTAGATAAGTGTAACACGATGGAAAGATATACTATTTGTGTTGTATTTCTTCTTCGGATCTCGGATACTTGTGCTCAATTTCGTAAGAGAGTAGCTAACTAGCCTGCTACTATACTGACGATATTACGTCATATAAGAATACTAGTGGTGCGCTCGAATAGCGCAAAATAGCGAAGCGAGCGATGCATGTTCCTTGTAATTGCAGCTATAGATACAGTTGTTGTGTATGTTATGTCCGTCTGTTGTTATAGATTCATTGGTGCTTCTATTCTATACCACTGTATGATGAAGGCTATAAAATTTAGGCTATGTATAATAAAGTTTAAATGTTATACTTTTTGTGGTAACACAAGAGTAATGAATTATTTTATTATTTATTTTATTAATGTAATTCGTAATCAGCTACATAGTATTGCTTTATATAATAAAGTTTAAATGTTATATTATTTGTGATAATATAAGAATAATGAATTATTTTACCAGCAAAGTTATTGGCTGGTGTTTTAGACAGAATATACAGCTATTTAATTAAAAATGTCATACATCATTACAGTTATAGCTGATGTAAACTTTGTGGTTTAATAAAAAAATAAAATAAAAGAGTTTTTTGGGTACTATAACATATTCAGTGGGAGAGCAGAGTATGTTAAATGGATGTAGATCTTAGACTACATAGTTTGATAATAGAGTTAGGTTAATTTTTATAGTTTTACATTAAATTTAACCTGCAAGTGGAGGAATGTTTCCAGGATGCATGTTATTTTGAGCTGAATAGAGCTTAGGGATATTTTTATCCCGGCTACATCGACAACATTCCAATGACTTAAATTTCATTTTGGTGCCTGGAAACTTCTCCATACACGTTATGCAGACTGGGATAGTAATCGATGAGATTTTAGCATGAAAATTACGCATTGCTGTGTGAACTTGAGGATCATCAAATGCTGGAATAATATGGTGCAATGGAACCTGGGGATGTTGTCTTGACCTGTTCCCCCTAACTTGAGACAATCTAGTCTCCCGTTGAAGTGGTGTTTCATCAGCCAATCTCTGCTGTTGGTTAGTTTGACAACTGCTCTAATCTAGAGGAATTTTGTAATGAAGATTCATTTGCTGTTCTCAACAGTTGGTTAGTGGACAAACAGTGGAGCCTGTGATCTCTTTCACTATCACTTTCAAACAAATGTGTGACTTGCTGTTTTTGTGACATTAGTTGTAGACGTTGCTCTCTGCATAATGGTTTCCTAAACGAAAATATGTCTCGTATTAACTTATTGAAGTATATATTTTATTGTATATTTACCTCATGCATTCGTTACTGATAAGCTGAAAGGCTTTGTGGTATCGAAATTGTTTGAGTTATATTTTCTGCAACGTTTTTTTGCTGCTTTGGGTGTATATGAGAATGGATGTCCTCTGATAGATGCCTTTTCCTTCCTCTTGCAGTACAAAAAGTAGTGGGGATATTAGCTTCTTGTTCAGATGGTGTGGCTGCATTTTCAGTGTCTTCAAGAGTAGTTGAGTCTACAGCTGTATAAAGTTGATTGGTACAGTAATCCTCAGGAATAGTCTAATAAATAAATTAGGAACATTTAATGGCTTTTCAAAAAGAAAGATTCTTTACTTTGCTACCTGTTTCTGTTTCGTTTTAGCTCTCCTCCTCCTTGCCCTGTCTTTTTCATTTCTTATCTCTCTCTTTACTAATTTTTCTTCTGGAGTTTCTAACGCCCTCAAAGCTCTTGACCAAGCGTTTCTAACGTTTTGTCTACTGGGCATCGCTACTTCGTACGGCGGGTTGCTAATAAGGTTACCCGGCCCGCGCAAGCGCGTAGGAGAAAGGGTACACACGTACGCCCACGCAAGAACCAAAACAATTTCTAGACCTAACTAGTGGTGTGCTTGAGCACAAATGGCGAGCGAGCTTTAAACTATACTGTTGTTACTCAAACTACTAAAATAAAGTTGAGTTGCTAAATTACTAATATACGGTAAAGGGGATTCAATGCCATAGTAACCACTCCCCTCAACTGTTTGAATTGAAAAAGAAGCAACAAAATCAAGTCACGCTATTTAAAATTTTCTTTGTGATATTCTTAATAGTAGTTGTAACGCACAATACTTTCACACAACTGAACATACCTACGCAAGACTTACCTTCGTGGTTCGTCTAGTGGACAATGAATTGTCAAGTAAATGCTGTTGAGTAGTGCTATAACTGTGACAAATAGTGTATAAACTTACCACCGCCACTAACTCGAATAGAAATGGAGCTCCCAGCACCCGCAAAACAATTCAAAGCGGTAAACAATTCAATTTCTAAGGTGATACGGGTAATGGTCGCTAAACCAGAGGATTCTGTTTAGTGAAGTTTGGGACGGGGTCGAACGCCGAGCGAACACAAAAATACGGAGGGTCAAAGTACAAAATGACATACATACGTCCAAACATATATATAAATAAATAAATAAACAAACATCCCCGATTTTTTCATTTTTACCCCTGTAAGTGTCTCGCTCGCTACGCTCGCTCGCCAAATATATATATATATCGCGAACTCATTAGAGAGTCAGCTCCGCTCGCTTCGCTCGCTTCGCTGAATTACGCTGAGGATATATTGCTGTAAATTCAGTGACAAAGTATATATAATCCTGCATAATTCAACAACCTTCTAAATGTTGGAAGTAGGGTAGACTGTTGCACTGATTGAATATTTTCTTTTGTGCTAATGAATGCTTTCCTCTCTTCAAGCTACCATAACTAGAGAGTTAGCTGCTGTACAGATAAAATTAAGTAGATGAACATCCTCAGAGTTGGTTTTTTCTTTTTATTATGATTATTATGCTTAATTATTATTACCATTCATCATGTCTTTTAGAAACTACACTAAATCCACCACCTCCTATGTTAGAAGTATGTCCTGGTGAAAATAACACTTTGTCTTGCACAGAAAGTAAAACTCCACGTATTCTTTGGAACTGGAATGATATTATCATGAGGGACTATATAGGTGGAATAGATAAAAATATTAATACCACAGATCTTCTGTTGAGTGAGGACAATATGATGGTGTCAACTCGTCTTATATCTATTAATTCTTCACATGCACACTCTCAATTAGAGTTTACATTGTTTGAAAATGTTACGTCAGTTAATGTATCATGCAACCAAGTGATGTTACATATAAAAAATAGAGGTAAGAGTGCATTATTAATTTTGTTACTTTACCTGTGTTCAAAAACAATTGCGGTAAGAGTTAGAACTCAATTTCATGAACAAATTTAACTGTCTCAACATAAGGTGTAAGCTCACAATTGTTTAACTTTATATACAGAATGCTCAACTATTCGAGAAAACTTCAGAATTTCGGGACTTCATGTATTATTAAACTCATCAATTTTAACTTTTGAATGGGAAGTATTTCCTGCATGTTTCATTTCAGCCATTATAAGTAATAATAATTTCAGTCGAGATATTGATAATGGAAGACCTCTGGAGCTTGAGTCACCAAATGAACATCACAACATCGACTTAATGCTTCCATGTAACAACGATCTATTTGCAAGAATCAATATTACAGAAGTTTCCAATACTACGAGGTTTATGACAATAAATATTGCAACAATGCATTTAGCAGAAGGGGAAAACATTCATGTAATCAGTGCACAACAAAATGTTTACACTCAATACTATGAATGGATTTGGCCAAAGAAAAGTTCAGGTAATTTGCGAACATTATGTACCAATAATTAAATAGTGAAAAGTGAGGGGAAAATCCCACAATATGTCTGATTTAATATTAAAATGAACTCAAGGTATTAGTATATTACCTAGCACAACATATGGTAAAAATTTTGATAAAGCATGCAGCCAGGGGCAGAGTTTCACTACCTAAATCATTTTTTCAACTATACAGTAATAAAAATATCTAGTGTGGAATAAACCACTTATTACACTTGTCAGAGTGACATGGCAAGGTATTTCACTCTCAGGCTTTATTTTCACTTGCCTCTTGAAAATAAATTAGCCTCCTCATGAAATATTTCACCATATCACACTCTGACTAGTGTAATAAGTACTATATATATATATATATATATATTGTGTATGTGTGTGAAGAATTTTCTTTACCCAGCTTAATTTAATGATATGTTTGGTTACATACAGAAATTAAATCTACAAGGAGCAAAATCAATTTATTAGATTCAAGGGAGGCTTTATGAGAGTACATATTATTTATGTTCAAAGATTCTATACCTTAAAAATGTGCTGAGCTGTGCTGATTTCATTTTACAAAGTTGACGACAGAATTTGAATAAATAATTTTGTAATAGCTACCTATTGTGTAGCAGTGCTGGGTTCTCACTATTGCTGCTTCATTATTTGACTGTAATATGCCTGTAATAAAATATATAGACCCAACAAATACTTTACTGGCAAGTACTCCTATAAATCATGAAGACAATACAACTACTCCAAGAGGTATGCTATTGACTAAAATCATAAAAGAGTTCCACATATTAATGTTGTTTCTTTTTATAGGATTATTGACTAATTCTGTTCTTATCCCTTTAATAAGCACAATTTTCGTAGTAATATTAATTATACTGATTGCTGCATTCACAGTTGTTTTTATTTTAATAAAATATAAAAAGAAAACAAAAGGTAAGTTTTCAGCTCTATTATTGTCATAAAAAATGTTATGAATGTATACCTTGCAGATAAAGATGACATTGAGTAAGAATTTTACATCAAATGTAAATTAATAATACCAATTATTGTACTTTATCTATCTAGAGCAATGAACACAGTAGATGGCCCTCAGGTATTCTCACTATTTTTTTAATAATCATGATTCATTCGTATTTTTTTTAGAATGAATCTGAATATGATCACGTCAAGTTTCATCCTGCAGGAACTCATAACGAACAGGTATTTCAATAATTATTGCCTAAAAACATTGCATGTTTGATAATGAATCTTCAAGATAATTTTTTAAAATTTTAACTAAGCAAAATTTCATTTTTAACATAATCTTATAATTATTGACAAAGTAAGCAAAATTAGTGTTCTTACATGTGAAAAAATTCTTGAATTTGTTACTGTAATAAGCTAAGCTGTCACAACAAATGCCAGCTCCTAATATAGCATTCAGCTTCTGGCAGCTTGGTAACAAGAATGATCATTACCTCTCTTGTTGTAATGAATATGCTGATGTATATTATGCACTGTTAAATATGGGGTGTATTTAGCACACTGATTTCTTGACACACCCACACACACCAAATGTGAAAGGTGTGCAACAGACAACAAGTTTCATGTGTTTATATTTTAATTGTGATATTTACACTTTATATAATGTGAGAGAGAGAACGGTTTGCATCAAAGTATGTAGGAGGTTATTTGCACAAAATAGTTTAAAATGTTTCAATAACGTGCAATACCTCAATGAAATGACAACTCTATTGCTTGAGACTGAGTGTGAACATATTGGTTGATAATCAATAAACTTTTTCAATGTACATACACAATAAGTTGCAATAGCAGAAATTTCATAGGAATGATAATACTGGCATGAGAGAGTTTTCCAGAGTTCTAAACAACCCAGCTTGTACCTGCTGCTGTAACTTTAGCTGAAGCAACTCTAGTGAATAAGAAACAAATATTGTGAAATGTTAGCTTAATGCCACGAATCACATGCACAACTGATTGTGTGTAATGAGTGATTGAGTGTGTGCCTGTATTTGCAAAATTAATATGCCTTATGCTATTTGAGTCAATTACATGTATACTCAATTACATTGTTTGCTGGATGTGTGACCTCTGTGTAATAGCACAGTTATCAAGAACAAATTAGAACTGGCTGCTTGATGAAGCCAGGCAAATTATATACTTACTAACTACTCATAACAAAGCAATGAATAGAAATTTTAGAAAGTGACTATTGCTATAATTATTCAGCTGCTAGTTTGTGTTGAAATGTATATTTTCTTACAGTTTGAGGAATACAGTACATTAAATAGTGGACTCAATCATCACGTGCGCAAAATTCCAGGGCAAGATGAGTATAATACAATTGGTTCAGTAAACAATGATGGTTTCGTAAGTAAATCATAATCATATTTTTTATTATACTATTATAGCAATAACATTAATAAGAAAAGGAATGACATGCTTAATGGAGATGTAATAGCACTCTAAATCATGGTATTCAGGTTTGATAGCATGAATGACTAGAGAAAATTTTACAGAGTGAAACTGAGTGAAATTTCTTGCAGCACGAGTTAAGTTACTAGATGGATAACTGAACTAATTCTATGATTAAACACAATGAAATAGGTTACATAATAAATGGTCAATAGCTATTCTATCTCTTGTGTTATATTTGCACTCACCAAAAGTGGTACAATGTCTGCTAATTACCTGTTTATGAATTACACCATAATTTTAGCTAATCAGGTTTAATCTAATATAATTGTTTCTTTAGGTTAAAGAAGATTACGAATACACCACTGTAAGATTTCAGTCTGAAGGAGGACATACTCAGAGAGGTCCAAAATCCGTAAGAAGCAACATAAAAGTTTGTATGTATTTCTTTAATAGCATCATACATACTAAATTTGAGCATTTTCATGAATAATAATTTCCTTAAGATATTATAAATTTGATTTTTTTGAAGAAAATAGCACAGAAGCCATATTCTGCACTTGAAATTTCATCTTTGTACGTCAGCGCTGAAGAAAATACCCTACATTCTGCAGGTAGAGCTCTAATTTTATCGAAATCAACCACTCTACTCTATTTATCCCAGAAGCGAAAGAAAACTGATTTTCCCTAATGATGGCAGTTCCTAAATATCAACTGTGTTCTGCGATATTATGAAAAAAGCAGCTGGTTTTTATTGGTTTTGCAAAATAGAATTGAATTTATGAGCCAATCAGTTTTGAAATTCGATCACAGAATGTGATAATATGAACATACTGTATACCCCACAAGTCACATCTGAGGAGGCCAGTGTCCCCCCCCCCCCCCCCCACTTCCATTACCACTAATTTTGTAGTTAGTTGCTCTATTAGGAGAGTTTGTACAAGTCACTCCAGTTGTATTGATAATGCATCGTTGTTTAATGATTTCTCTTTGATACTTAAGTTGAAGTTTGTGCTTACTTACTTAGCTATCGCCCTCTCTGTATACAGTGCTCTTGCTAACAACCTATGCAATATATATACATATTCACCATAGTATATTGAAAAGGCTTACTGAATAAAAGAATCTAGGCAAGTGCTATAGAAGAATTAACGTGCCTGCTTCTCTTGTAATTAGGGAGTGTGCCCAAATGTCCGCATTCAGGAAGCAGTTTGCTTTGATTTTGAGCCTTTCATCCAACAGCTTTTGTTTTGTTGCCTGAAATTGAAGGTGATTGTTATTCACTGCTAACAATACATTATTCTTATTGAACTTTCAGTTGGTGGACAGACTCACCGGTCCAGTATTGGGCACGCTATTGGATATGTTATTTAGGGAGAATTTAATGTATAGTAAATAGTATATTACATGTACTACACAGAAATTGCTAATAGAATGTGATTTACCACTATGAACAATATTTTCACTTTTTCGTATACAGATAAGCTATTGAATTTAGATACTCTCCTCATACAATTGCGTGAAGTAGCTTGTAAGTGGGAGAATTTGGGCAAGTATCTCAATTTCTCCAGAGAAGACATACATTTAATGAAAGCTAAAGCAACAAATGATTTTGATTGTCTCATTGAGCTATGTGACAATTGGATAAGAAGTCAAACAGTGCCTACTTGGAAGAAAGTTGCTGATGCATTGAAGAATATTGGTGAACATGAGTTACATGATGAATTCTTAAATATATATACAACAGGTAATTTTAACTGCTCTTTATAACTCTATTATTCCTTTATCTCAATAAGTAAATGTTTAGATCATAGGAACTCAGAATAAAATCTATGTAAGCTAGCTTACATTTCTCCAAATGATTTGCTGCAAATTTGATCATGTAAAATTAGTGAAACTTATCTCCATCTTTTATTGTCGTATTAGGAGTTTTACCAGAAAAGAAAGTGGAAGTACAAGACAATGAAATGGATTTAACTGTAGATAATCCTCCTCCAATACCTCCTCAGCATTTTTGAACTTTGCATTTTGAATTCCTTTTTATTTATGCATTTTGTATTTGTTGTAATTATTGCTGTGTCAATAGTGGCTAGCTAATGTCGTTGAAATTACTTTTAAAATATTATTATACATGTAGAGTTTATCCAAAAATTATTTCAGTCATGCAATACTAGCTATATGAACATGCTCAAGAGTCTATATGAACATGCTCAAGAGAAATAAATGACATTGTAACACTTTTTTCACTGGGAGTTTTAGAAGTTTATCAAACAAAGTTGCTAAGTAAAGCTTATGGCAAAAGCAAGCTAATAATTATAGAAAAAAGTAATGCAGTTCAATAAACCAAACAAAAGAAAGAAACAACATCACATTGACTTTAAAATCAGAATAGCATGGAGCTATAGTATTGTTGTTGTTTTTTGTGTTTGTTTGAGGGTTTGGTTTCATATATGTATCCACCAGGCTCTACCAGTGTATAACTTTCAACTGCAACAAATATTTTCCATTGTTACAAGCTACTCTTCTAATCACTTGTTATATAATCTGTTGTAAATCAATCAATTAATAATTTTAGATAACTGAATAGATATGCCGTATAATAAATGCTAGAAATAATCTAAAACTCCCTTATAATTAATAAAACTATATTATTCTTAGCAGTTAGTAATACTGAGTCGATAGCAGCTGATAGCAATAGCGGAAATTCTGATAAGGAAATCGAAATCTCTAAAGAGTACAAAATTCATGCCTTATTATTTAATAAACCATACGCAATATGGAATGGTAGTATTATGAGAGACTATACAGCTGGATCTGGAATAATTTATAATAATTAATACTATGAATCCTCTGTTGTATAATAAAAATATGGTGGTGTCAATTTGTCCTATATCTGTTAATTTTATTAATGGGCATAATAACGAACTTAAATTTTATGTATTTAAATTGCTCTAATCAAATAATCGAAGATATTGTCGTAACAATTTTATAGAATTTGATATAAAAAAACATAACTGTGTTATTATTGAGAACACACAAAGAACTCTTCTAACAACACTCAAAGCCACAAGCATAAAGAATATAATACATATATTTATGTCATTAAATTTCATTCAGTCTGTTGTCAAGAAGTTATGTGAAGGTAACTAATGTACTAATGGCTTTTTTATAGCAATATCAAACTGATGCTTTCCATGATTTAAGCTCTTATTATTACATTCTTTGTTTTCAAACTAGATTAACTGGTCAAATTTAAGAATTAAAAATAGGAATAAACAGTTTCAAAAAATTGGATGTAGAAAAAGAAGACAATAGAAGGTCATAGAGTGAACAAGAGATATAGAAAATGAAGTACTCTTGCTCAAGTTTACAAACAGCATGCAAGGAAAATCTATTATCGTTATTATATGTGACATGGAATTCATAGCTAAGTTAAATCTGAGTTGACTCTATAATAGGATTACACTTAGTCATAAGTCAATTTTTTTTTCATAACAATAATATTTATATATAGCTATATTGTTGTTATTTATAATTAATATATATTGTTGAAAAAGCCTGTGAAAGAGAGAGAATACATCTAATAATTTAATAATGGTTTATTCAAATATAAAAAAAAGTATAATATATTTGGGAGCCCATAAACTATTATGCTTTAAATCAGTTACTAAAAGTAAGTTCCTCCTTTATAAAAAATAGTCCATTACTTTAAGAAGTAGATGCATACTTAAAAAAGTAGGGCCTTAGTTTAGGAGTACCTAATTTATAAAGAAAGAAAGTAGCTACTTGCTTATAGCGTGAGGGTCGGCTAATGACCTTCCCAAAATAAATTTTTGTTTGTTTGTTCAATTTTAGTATATTGAGCGCCCCAAAGTACCCTTTACCCAAGAACAAATGAGCCGCGCTGTGCAAGACTGGCTCCACCCCTTAATTGGCGAGCGAGCGAAGCGAGCGAGCAACTCTAAGATGTAGTCTATGGAAATCCTGAATACGTGGTCGTTTTGAATACGTGGTCGTTTTGAATACGTGGTCGTTTTGAATACGTCGTCGTTTAAACGCGCGCGCGCATTCCAGAACTTCGCTCGCTCGCCCAACCAATGCTACACGAGCATTTTCTAGTTAATACAAATCATATTCACTGGTTTTTGTACTGCGTTGTTCTCCTATGACATTATTGTGAATTCCGGTCATATCCGTTTGATATTAACTTCCGTTCAAACTGGAGGTAAAGGTTTACGTGTAAGAGTTCTACAGCTAAGATTAGATAAGTGTGACGCGATGGAAAGATATACTATTTGTGTTGTGTTTCTTCTTCGGATCTTGGATGATACGCACGCTCAATTTCGTAAGTGAGTAACTAGCTTACTACAATGCTGATGATATTAAGTCTGATGAAAATATTATGATAAGGGCATAATAATGCTGTAAATACAGTGACAAGTATATAACTCTTAAAAAAAATCCTGCATAATTCAGCAATCTTCTAAATGTTGGAAGTAGGGTAGGCTGTGGCTCATTTAATCTTGACCATACCTAACTTTCCATTTATGGTAGCATGAAGAGAGGAAAGCATTCATAGGCACAAAAGAAAATATTCCATCTGTGATAGATAAACATCTTTTGTGTTGTGTTGTCCTTTATTATGCTTTATTTTATCATCCTTCATCATCATCTTTTAGAAACTACACTAAATCCACCACCTCCTACGTTAGAAGTATGTCCTGGTGAAAATTACACTTTGTCTTGTATAGAAAGGGGAACTGCGCGTATTGTTTGGAACTGGAATGATATTACTATGAGAGACTATACTGCTGGATTAGATAACGATATTAATACCACAGATACTCTGTTGAGTAATGACAATATGATGGTGTTAACTCATCTTTTATCTATTGATTCTTCACTTGTACACTCTCAATTAGAGTTTACATTATTTGAAAATGTTACTTCAGTTAATGTATGGTGCAACCGAGTGATGATAACTATAAAAAATGGAGGTAAGAGTGCACTATTTTATTTTGTTCCCTCTATCCTTGCTTAAATACAATTTTTTGTAAGAGTTTCTTAGAATTCTCAATTTCATGAACAAATGTAACTGTCTCAACTAGGGTACAAGCTCACAAATGTTTAATTTCATATACAGCATGCTCAACTATTCGAGATAACTTCAGAATTTCAGAACTTCATGTATTATTAAACTCATCCACTTTAACTTTTGAATGGGAAGTATTTCCTGCATGTTTCATTTCAGCTGTTATAAGTAATAATAATTTCAGTCGAGATATTGATAATGGAAGACCTCTGGAGCTTGAGTCACCAAATGAACATCACAACATTGACTTAATGCTTCCATGTAGCGACGATCTATTGGCAAGAATCAATATTACAGAAGTTTCCAATACTACAAGGTTTATGACAATAAATATTGCAACAATGCATTTAGCAGAAGGGGAAAACATTCATGTAATCAGTGCACAACAAAATTCTGATACTCAATGCTATGAATGGATTTGGCCAAAGAATAGTTCAGGTAATTTGCAAACATGTACCAATAATTAAATAGTGAAGAGAAATGGGAAAATCCCACAGTATGTCTGTTATATTATTAAAATGAACTCAAGATGTGTAGTATATTTCCAAGTACAGTGGAACCTCGATTATCCGAAAGGCTTGGGACCGAGACCCTTTCAGATAACTGAAATTTACAGATAATTGAGGTTTATTAATATTCATGAGTTATTTCACCTAATTACACAACATTGTTATTAAGTATGAAGTAAACAGTGCTTATAACAAAAATTAATAGTTTGAATGTTTAATATCAAGTCATTCTTTACGAATAAACGCTGCCAATATTGTTTGTTTCAAATTTGAACTTCGCTTTCCAGATGCCAATGTATGTATTTTTTGTAGATGGAGAAGTGTTGTTGAATCAGCTTCTTTTTGATGTTCATACCAAAGAAAAAAGTCTGTTGCTTCCCAGGATGTAGCTTGGTATAGAAATAGTTTGCTTTTTCACAAAGAATTGGACCTGAAATAGGCATTCCTTCGACTCTTTTTTGGACAAACAATAGGCACACTACACATAAAAAAAAAGCACTTAGTCATTCAGCACTGTAGCTAAATGAGTGAGCAAAGTTTACTTGCCAGCCTTATCCAATTGTACATCATTAGCATTTTTCATTGATTTTCTTTTCTTCGCAACAGTTTGGCTATCCATGGATACAAAAAATGACCGTATCTTCTCTTCGTTCTTCTTCAGCTCGCAAACGATAGAAATTCCAATACCATATTCTTTGGCCAAGCTGGAACAACTATTTTTCTTAAGCTTATCCAATATTTATACCTTATTTTCAATTGTTAGGATAGTCCATTTTTGTTTCACAGCCACTTAACTACGCTCAGCCATAGCCTCTACTACAGAATGCAGCTACTAGCCATTGAAATTTTGCTCATGCGCGACGAATTTGCCTTTCGGATAATCCGAGCATTCGGATAATTGAGGTCCGGATAATCGAGGTTCCACCGAGGTTCCACTGTACCACAACATGGGAACTTTCTTGAACTTAAAAGAGTAGGTCCAGTGAAAAAAAAATGTTTGTGAAGGACTCAAAGCCTTCTCTCATGTGTGCCTCAACATAGTGTCATGGAGTATTTGTTCACCTTCTTCTATTGCGCAGAATAGGACCTTCAAAATGACACCTAAAATCAATTGTGGAAGAGGGCAAAGCTTTTTGAAGTCAAAGTGGGGACCCTACTATAGCTGCTATATGGTATTATACTTAGAGTAACAGTGATTGCAGTGTTTTTACAGACCAAGGGAAAGTGATGCCTTTTGACTTTTAAATAACAAGAACTAGTTATACCTAATTAGACTATATTTTAAAGTTTGCAAGAGCTGAGAACCACTCTGGCTCAGTCTATTGTGGTATATTAATTGACAAAGGCATGCCAGGGGCAGAGTTCACTACCTAGATCATTTTTTCAACTCCCTTGATATTATGACTTTTTTCTCTTTCATTGCTGGGAGACTAATGATGTTGTGTTTTGTTACAGTATTAGCTATAAATTTTTATTCAAAAAAAGTATAAAAATAATTTCAAAAATTCACTCCTTTGGTCTCACATCATCCATATTAAAATAACATCAATTAATATTTTTTGAATGTAAGGAAATGGATCGTCATGAAATATCATTTGTTCCATGTAACAATAGAATAGCTTTTCCCACTTAGACATTATATCTTTTAGAAACTCACATTTGACTATGAAACATGAAATCAGCATAGTTTGGCATGTGTTTAAATAACGCAATAGTCTTTCAATATGTCTGAATTTTACTCTTATTGCCCCTGCTAAAATCTGAGAACTGTTTTGACCCTCCTAGACAAATTTTCTATAGCTAAACCACTTGTGTATATTTTTTTGTTTATTTGCTTTTTTGTTCATTTTTATTAATATATGTATTTTTTATTGTTACAGCTAACTGAACATAGTGTTTGCCTTTTCCTTTTTAAAAACCAGATATCATTATCCAGTTATGTATAATATAATAATATATTATATATATAATATATATTCCACCCTATATTCACAATGATATCTCTAGGTACATGACCCGTTATTCACTGTTATTTTATGGCAAGCTCATTACCCTTGCTGTGCAACCAGCCAAACTTTTCAATTTTCTGGTTTTTATAGCTACCTTCCTCTGGTGCACGCTGCTCAACAGGGTTAGAGCAGCTGCTAAAATGTTGAGCTGGGAGTGAGGTAGCCCCTACAATCTTTAGCTGTGAGTTACCCTTCCTCTAGTACTAAAACTATACAGTAATAAAGATATCTAGTGTGGAATAAACCACTTATTACACTTGTCAGAGTGACATGGCAAGGTATTTCACTCTCAGGCTTTATTTTCGCTCGCCTCTTGAAAATAAATTAGCCTCCTCATGAAATATTTCACCATATCACACACTGACTCTTGTAATAAGTACTATAATATATATATATATATATATTTGTGAAGTATTTTCTTTACCCAGCTTAATTATTTTAATGAAAGTTTTGGTTACATAGAGAAATTAAATCTACAAGGAACAAAATCAATTTATTAGATTCAAGGGGGACTTTATGAGAGTAAATATTATTCATGTTCAAAAATTCTTAAGCATACCTTTAAAAATGTGCTGAGCTGTGCTGATTTCATTTTACAAAGTTAAATGACGACAGAATTTGAATAAATAATAGCTACCTATTGTGTAGCAGTGCTGGGTTCTCACTATTGCTGCTTCATTATTTGACTGTAATATGCCTGTAATAAAATATATAGACCCAACAGATTTTTCACTGACGCGTACTCCTACAAATCATGAAGACAGTACAACTACTCCAACAGGTATGCAATTAACTAAAATCATAAAAGAGTTCCACATATTCATGTTGTTTTCTTTTTATAGGATTATTGACTAATTCTGCTCTTATCACTTTAATAAGCACAATTTTCATAGTATTATTAATTATATTGATTGCTGCATTCACAGTTGTTTTTATTTTAATAAAATATAAAAAGAAAACAAAAGGTAAGTTTTCAGCTTTGTATTATTGTTATAAATTTTTTTATGAATGTATACCTTGCAGATAAAGATGACATTAAGTAAGAATTTTACATCAAATGTAAATTAATAATAATATCAATTATTGTACTTTATCTATCTAGAGCAATGAACACAGAAGATGGCCCTCAGGTATTCTCAATATTTTTTTTTAATAATCATGATTCATTTGTATTTTTTTTAGAATGAATCTGAATATGATCACGTCAAGTTTCATCCTGCAGCAACTCATAATGACCAGGTATTTCAATAATTATTATCTAAAAACATTGCATGTTTGATAGTGAATCTTCAAGATAAATATTTTAAATTTTAACTAAGCAAAAATTGCATTTTTAACATAATCTTATAATTATTGACAAAGTAAGCAAAACTAGTGTTCTTACATTTGAAAAAATTTCTTAAATTTGTTACTGTAATAGGCTAAGCTGTCACAACAAATGCCAGCTCCTAACATAGCATTCAGCTTCTGGCAGCTTGGTGACAAAAATAATCATTACCTCTCTTGTTGTAATAAATATGCAGATGTATGTGCACTGTTAAAATATGGGGTGTGTTTAGCTCACTGATTTCTTGACACACCCACGGTGTGCTAACACACCAAATGTGAAAGGTGTGCAACAGACAACAAGTTTCGTGGGCTTATATTTTAAGTGTGCTATTTACACTTTATATAATGTGAATGAGAGAATGATTTTCATCAAAGTATGAAGGAGGTAATTTGCACAAAATAGTTTAAAATGTTTCAATAATGTGATACCTCAATGAAATGACAATACTATTACTTGAGACTGAGTGTGAACATATTGGTTGCTAATCAATAACTCTTTCAATACACAATAAGTTGCATCAGCAGAAATTTCTGTTTCAAGAAGCATTATGTTTTATACATTTGAATCACAAATAATCACTGATCAGTACCAAATACAAAAACATCCTTAACTTTTCCAAATACTGGCACGAGAGAGTTTTCCAGAGTTCTAAACAACCAAGCTTGTACCTGCTGCTGTAACTTTAGTTCAAAGCAACTCTAGAGAATACAAAATAAATATTGTGAAATTCACATGCACAACTGATTGTGTGTGT
>WLWD01006176.1_pt1:165000-181538 | contig 181538 bp, 149 predicted proteins | sample 6712731 | NCBI WGS metagenome assembly WLWD01 (sample SAMN12718690, study PRJNA576275) | sponge metagenome | isolation source: marine sponge | host: Mycale hentscheli | place: New Zealand: South Island, Marlborough, Capsize Point | collected 2014-11-01 | reverse complement strand
TCCATGAGTACTAGTGGCACACATTTCACTAACTGTTACTAGTGTTGGCCATCCATGAGTACTAGTGGCACATATTTCACTAACTGTTACTAGTGTTGGCCATCCATGAGTACTAGTGGAACACATTTCACTAACTGTTACTAGTGTTGGCCATCCATGAGTACTAGTGGAACACATTTCACTAACTGTTACTAGTGTTGGCCATCCATGAGTACTAGTGGCACACATTTCACTAACTGTTACTAGTGTTGGCCATCCATGAGTACTAGTGGAATACATTTCACTAACTGTTACTAGAGTTGGCCATCCATGAGTACTAGTGGCACACATTTCACTAACTGTTACTAGTGTTGGCCATCCATGAGTACTAGTGGCACACATTTCACTAACTGTTACTAGTGTTGGCAATCCATGAGTACTAGCTAGTGGCACATATTTCACTAACTGTTACTAGTGTTGGCCATCCATGAGTAGGTACACATTTCACTAACTGTTACTAGTGTTGGCCATCCATGAGTACTAGTGGAACACATTTCACTAACTGTTACTAGTGTTGGCCATCCATGAGTACTAGTGGGACACATTTCACTAACTGTTACTAGTGTGGCCATCCATGAGTACTAGTGGCACACATTTCACTAACTGTTACTAGCTAGTGTTGGCCATCCATGAGTACTAGTGGCACATATTTCACTAACTGTTACTAGTGTTGGCCATCCATGAGTACTAGTGGGACACATTTCACTAACTGTTACTAGCTAGTGTTGGCCATCCATGAGTACTAGTGGCACATATTGCACTAACTGTTACTAGTGTTGGCCATCCATGAGTACTAGCTAGTGGAACACATTTCACTAACTGTTACTAGTGTTGGCCATCCATGAGTACTAGTGGCACACATTTCACTAACTGTTACTAGTGTTGGCCATCCATGAGTACTAGTGGCACACATTTCACTAACTGTTACTAGTGTTGGCCATCCATGAGTACTAGTGGAACACATTTCACTAACTGTTACTAGTGTTGGCCATCCATGAGTAAGTCCCATTTTAAACTACTGTTACTAGTGTTGGCCATCCATGATTACTGTGGCACATATTGCACTAAATGGTACTAGTGGTTGGCCTCCATGAAGTACTATGAGTGGCACACATTTTCACTAACTGTTACTAGTGTTGGCCATCCATGAGTACTAGTGGCACACATTTCCATTCACTAACTGTTTACTATGTTGGCCATCCATGAGACTAGTGGAACACATTTCATAACTGTTACTAAGTGTTTGGCCCATCCAGAAGCTTACTAGATGAACACATTCACTAACTGTTACTAGTGTTGGCCTCCATGAGTAACTAGCTAAGTGGCACATATTTTTTATTTCACTAACTGTTACTAGTGTTGGCCATCCATGAGTACTAGTGGCACACATTTCACTAACTGTTACTAGTGTTGGCCATCCATGAGTACTAGCTAGTGGCACATATTTCACTAACTGTTACTAGTGTTGGCCATCCATGAGTACTAGCTAGTGGCACATATTTCACTAACTGTTACTAGTGTTGGCCATCCGTGAGTACTAGCTAGTGGCACATATTTCACTAACTGTTACTAGTGTTGGCCATCCATGAGTAGGTACACATTTCACTAACTGTTACTAGTGTTGGCCATTCATGAGTACTAGTGGAACACATTTCACTAACTGTTACTAGTGTTGGCCATCCATGAGTACTAGCTAGTGGCACATATTTCACTAACTGTTACTAGTGTTGGCCATCCATGAGTACTAGTGGAACACATTTCACTAACTGTTACTAGTGTTGGCCATCCATGAGTACTAGCTAGTGGCACATATTTCACTAACTGTTACTAGTGTTGGCCATCCATGAGTACTAGTGGGACACATTTCACTAACTGTTACTAGTGTTGGCCATCCATGAGTACTAGTGGCACACATTTCACTAACTGTTACTAGTGTTGGCCATCCATGAGTACTAGTGGCACACATTTCACTAACTGTTACTAGTGTTGGCCATCCATGAGTACTAGCTAGTGGCACACATTTCACTAGCTGTTACTAGTGTTGGCCATCCATGAGTAGGTACACATTTCACTAACTGTTACTAGTGTTGGCCATCCATGAGTACTAGTGGAACACATTTCACTAACTGTTACTAGTGTTGGCCATCCATGAGTACTAGCTAGTGGCACATATTTCACTAACTGTTACTAGTGTTGGCCATCCATGAGTACTAGTGGCACACATTTCACTAACTGTTACTAGTGTTGGCCATCCATGAGTACTAGTGGAACACATTTCACTAACTGTTACTAGTGTTGGCCATCCATGAGTACTAGCTAGTGGCACATATTTCACTAACTGTTACTAGTGTTGGCCATCCATGAGTAAGTACACATTTCACTAACTGTTACTAGTGTTGGCCATCCATGAGTACTAGTGGAACACATTTCACTAACTGTTACTAGTGTTGGCCATCCATGAGTACTAGCTAGTGGCACATATTTCACTAACTGTTACTAGTGTTGGCCATCCATGAGTACTAGTGGAACACATTTCACTAACTGCAATTGATAACTTACTGGTGCTGTGTATATGAAGACAGCCACGAGAATAACCAAGAAGATGACTACAATGGCCCCGATGATGTGCCATCTGTAATATTTCCAGACAATAAACTTGCAAGTCTTCAGGGGTGAAGTGAGCCACAGGAAAGAAGTTGCTGGGCGGCTGAGTGAAAATAAAGCATTATAAACTGAGGTTTTCTATCTGATTTTAACTAGCCTTCTAGTTTATTTCATGGGAGACTTACTTTGGAGGGTAAAGGACAGGGTTCATATTGGGGTCATCTCTGCCCTTTCCAGCTGGTCTTAACTGAGCCTCTTCTTCAGTGATTAGTTCAAATTCCAGCTCCATTTTACCCTAAGAAATTAAATGGCCCACCAAATAGTATGTCTACTGCTTTTTAATAACACATAAATTTGTTGTATGGAATATTAGCTAGAATTGAGTAGATAGTCTGTTTATAGATGTAGCATCAATGCTGAAGTCCCAACTAACCAAGTGACCCAATAACCCACATTGAAGTGCTCATTCCCTTCTTTATCCAACTCATAAGCTGGCCACCATCCCTTCATCCTCTTCTTTTTGAACAGATCTGAAATTTTTGCAGTCCTATCTAACTGCTTCATAGAGCAAGCCCATGGTACACTGACTGGTTCCACCATTGCATCAAGACGAAAGTCCAAAGTACCTATAACATGCACCAGGAGAAAGATGGATGGCTTTTAAAGCAGGGGAGAGAGGTAACTGGACTTACCAAGGGAATCATCAGGACTGAATTTGTCGTTATCCCATATTTGCATAGCCAATATGGGACGAACAGTCCTCTCTGTCTTGGTTCGACTGTAGAAATGATCCTGCATGGAAATTTATGGCATTATTATATTTATTGTAACACCTAAAGCATAAATTATAGGAAGCATATAATATTATGTCTGCTGTCACTAGTGCTACATGCTATTGGTTGGAATTTGTATACTCAATTTTAGTGTCTCGCTTCACTTTGCCCACTTCCCAAGTCACAATTTACCCAGCGTTTCTACTTTTTCTGGTAAAGTTTTGATTATCAGTAGTAACTAGGGATTTGTAGACAGACAAAATTGACTGAACCCTCAATTAATAAGGTTTAACAACTAATTGATTGATCTGCCTAGTCATTTAGGCCTACTAGAAGATTGCAAACTATGTAATGGACTTGCCTGAGATGCACAACTAACACACAATGTTAGTCACATTGTTCATAATTTCCATTTCATATTTATACCTTCTTCCTGACCACAATGACATTCTCTGCTGGAATGTACTCAAGTGGGAATACGAGCCTCCAGTTGAAGTTTCCCTCTCCATCCATAGACCTGTAATGGACATCTGTCCTCTGAGTGTCATCTTCTCCACGAAGCCATCTATGAAGGTTTACATTTAAGAGATGATACAAAAGTTCAATTCTCTCACATATATTTCAAACTTAATTCCAAAAGGTATACAAACTCAGATATATTTTAGACTTCATTCCAAATCCTTAATAAAAACTATACAATTCTCTCAGATATATTATAAATCTCCAAACTGTAAATCATCAACTGTGTATCTCATTCTTAAATAACTTGATGCCATCAACTGTATCTCATTCTTAAATAACTTGACGCCATCAACTGTATCTCATTCTTAAATAGTAAGCTAGCTAGTAATTGGAAGTTATCGAAGTTGAAAGAAGTGAAGTTTCGCGTTGAAAATGCATATCGGTGAGTGTTTCTGGCTAGTTTAGCTTCTTTTCTTATGAAGACAGTGTTTCCATGTATCATTTTCATTCTCATTGGTCGAGCTATTTTGATGCCTCATTAAAATAGCTAATTTATTGCTTTTTCTTTTGAAGGAGATTATATTGTAATAGCTAGGTAGTGTTTAATAGCGCTGAGAGTACGCACCTTTGGTTCTTCTTTCAACAAGTAATGGATTATTTTTAACGTTCTACTTCACGAGACTCATCTTCACTGTAATTTCATTGCAATTTTTAATTAAATTTCACATTATGACTCCATTTAGACCTCACCCCTTGACATAGATGTCACTCATGTCTTCTCCTGTTGGTATAGATGTCTCATCCAACACCACATCTGAGGTGTTCCACACGATCACACGAAGTACATATTTCTCAGGTCTGCGAAGACTAACGTCCACTGGATTAGGAATGATAGTGTTCTTAGGAAAGATGTCCACCCACATGTGCAGCTTGCCCTGGCAGATGTTGGGCCTGAGGAGATTGGACAGACAGCGTGATTCAATGTGCTCTGGGACAAATCCCTTCTGGTGAAGAATCTGCAGTGCAAGTCTCTCATCTGGAGCATCTGTCTCATGTTCATGAACCTTCTCTTCTTGTTCTAAATACAAATAGCCAAATATGTACAACTAGAATTGACGTACATAAGATACTCACTAAGATGGAAAGGCTCTCCATTGATGACAACTGTTTTCCTGTCTTCCGACCATTTTGCTTCACTGTAATTTTTTCTTCGAATCCATTCATCCAATATTTGTAATGGTGTCATGAAGTCCCGCCATTCATTAGGTCCGCTCCTAAGAAAATAGAACCCTCAACGTGAATGTGCGAGATGATTGTGGTAGTCTCCCTGTCTGTTTGTCTGTCTGTCTGTTTGTCTGTCTGTTTTTTACCTGTCTGTTACACCTGATTTAGGAGTTTACTGACAATTATTCATTGAATTATAAGATAAGAACTTACTCAGAATGTCCTTTTGTTGTGCTACTTTTTTAATTTCGGGTTGATTGTAAAGAAAAAGTGAACTGTCAGCTCTATGTTGCTACTATCTTCTGTGGGTAACACTCCCTATTGTCACATCATAATCAAAGGACCAAATAATTTCTTGCTTTCTGTATTAGTTTTACTTTATGTAAATGCTTGTCTCATTTGTCTTGTCTGTTCAGTGTTCTGGTGTCTGTGTTGATCTATAACTGTCACTTCTGGCTGATTGCCTCATTTGTCTTGTCTGTTCAGTGTTCTGGTGTCTGTACGTGTTGATCTATAACTGTCACTTCTGGCTGATTGCCTCATTTGTTTGGTCTGTTCAGTGTTCTGGTGTCTGTACGTGTTGATCTATAACTGTCACTTCTGGCGGATTGCCTCATTTGTCTTGTCTGTTCAGTGTTCTGGTGTCTGTGTTGATCTATAACTGTCACTTCTGGCTGATTGCCTCATTTGTCTTGTCTGTTCAGTGTTCTGGTGTCTGTACGTGTTGATCTATAACTGTCACTTCTGGCTGATTGCCTCATTTGTTTGGTCTGTTCAGTGTTCTGGTGTCTGTACGTGTTGATCTATAACTGTCACTTCTGGCTGATTGCCTCATTTGTTTGGTCTGTTCAGTGTTCTGGTGTCTGTACGTGTTAATCTATAACTGTCACTTCTGGCTGATTGCCTCATTTGTTTGGTCTGTTCAGTGTTCTGGTGTCTGTACGTGTTGATCTATAACTGTCACTTCTGGCTGATTGCCTTTGCTTTGCCTGGCCTAACTTCACCCACTCACAGTGTTGACTTCTTGTTTTCTCTCTTGCATTTTTTGACAGGTGTATAAAATAATGCAGCAGGATCAGTCATGAGCCAGAGTGATAAAGTAGCACATATGTTCTAATACCAATAATAGCCCAATACTCTCACCAGATACACTTACTCAAATATACCTGAAGCTGTTTAAATCTGTAGTATAGCTAAAACTTTAATTTTTTAAAACAAACTTTAGACTATAGCTTAATTGATTCTGCGCTGCTCTAATGACTGACCTGCTCATAGTTTCTGGTAATCCACAACAAGCTCTGTACTGACTGAAATATCTGTTCTCCAAGTCAATCTCTGTCTCTCCGATCAAGTCATCACCAGAGAATCGATCCCAGTCCATGACAGTGACTTTAAGAGTACGATCCATAGGCAGTGTGGCAGGAAGTTCAAACATCTTGCCAAACATTGGATTCAGATTGGCTGTAACGTAGTTCTCTTTGTCATTGATCACATTCTTTCCAATAGAGACCTTTAGGTAAGGGTCGGACTTGCCATTGAGATCTTGAGGTTGCAGATCAATGCCCTATTTAATGTTCAGAGGTACACAACATTGTTTTTACACTGAATATATACTCTTACCCTGATCACATAGACCCTGACTACTACATCCACAGGGTCAGTAGAGGGAATGTTTACCAGAACTCTCTCTGGTTCAGGAGACCCATCATCAGGAAGGGGGTAAATTTTTATGGAACCCTTGAAGTAGCCAACAACTTGCCCTCCACTTTCATCAGAATCTTCATCTCTGCTACCCTTGCCATGATATAAAGGGAATGTTGTGATGAAATCTTCATATCTAGGTAAAAGATAGAATTAAATATTTGTATGTTCTGATAGCAGTACGATTTAGTGTAGCAATCAAGTTGCTCACAGAAAAAGCTTACAGTGTGTCAAAGTACATTTTATAACTGATATACACTTCTATGCAATAAATCTTTAAATGTACCTATTCAATTCATCCTCTAGCTCTCCATCATAAACTTTGAATTTATCATATTTCCCTTCTATGTATGGCCTCTGAGTTTTTGAGTCATTCTTGATGGAGTAGTAATACTTGGACCACCAGTCAAATTCAGCAGACTCAATGTAGGGTGGCTACAAAACAATATAAATAATCATTTTCTGAATATCAAGTATAAAATGTTCCTACTTCTGTGCCTTCCATGATCTTATCTAGCTCCAAGATTGTATGATCAGGGGATCTTATATCCTCTCTGGCTTCTTTGACTACCGACGATATCTCCTCCATAGAAGTGGCTGAAGTTGGAGTTCCTGAACCTGCAGCTAGGAAAGCATAATTTCAAAATAATATTTTAATCAGAATAGCAGTTAACTATATAATGCACAAAGTAAGGCGGTGGTGGGTGAAAAGATAGAAAGTGTGTATGAGTTTGCATGTGTGTGTATGTCTCATTGCTAGGGAGAATAAGTGAGTGATACACCCTCAGAGTAATGCAATCAAGATTGTGTAAATGTTTACTTATTCATATGTTTTGCCCATGCCTCTAAAAGTTAGGCAAAGCATTCCCCTTGCTGAGCTTTAAGGGCGGATATCTAGCACAGATTAATTCAGCTGCTTTTAAGTAACTGGTTAACCTTCATGCAGACCTGAGCACTCAAAACTTCTGTCAACCAACAACATAAAGATTGATTGATTTTTCTAGTGCCGTTACACAGAAGGTACAGTTTGATCACTTCAAAATTCTACCACTAAACAAAGAGACCCTGAACAAAAGATATACTTGTCAACTGCCCCGAAAGCTCCAGGACAGTCCCAGATTTATTACTCAGCCACTGGCCCGCAACAGAATTGTACTCTTTTAATTGTATGTCCTGGAAAGTCTGAATTTCAATGCATGATCTGCAAAGACATTACTTAGCTAATCCATCACTAGTTATTGGTGGTGTAATCCATCACTAGTTATTGGTGGTAATAGTTATTGGTGGTGTAATCCATCACTAGTTATTGGTGGTGTAATCCATCACTAGTTATTGGTGGTGTAATCCATCACTAGTTATTGGTGGTGTAATCCATCACTAGTTATTGGTGGTGTAATCCATCACTAGTTATTGGTGGTGTAATCCATCACTAATTATTGGTGGTGTAATCCATCACTAATTATTGGTGGTGTAATCCATCACTAGTTATTGGTGGTGTAATCCATCACTAGTTATTGGTGGGTTATTGGTGGTGTAATCCATCACTAGTTATTGGTGGTGTAATCCATCACTAGTTATTGGTGGTGTAATCCATCACTAGTTATTGGTGGTGTAATCCATCACTAGTTATTGGTGGTGTAATCCATCACTAGTTATTGGTGGTGTAATCCATCACTAGTTATTGGTGGTGTAATCCATCACTAGTTATTGGTGGTGTAATCCATCACTAGTTATTGGTGGTGTAATCCATCACTAGTTATTGGTGGTGTAATCCATCACTAGTTATTGGTGGTGTAATCCATCACTAGTTATTGGTGGTGTAATCCATCACTAGTTGTTGGTGGTGTAATCCATCACTAGTTATTGGTGGTGTAATCCATCACTAGTTATTGGTGGTGTAATCCATCACTAGTTATTGGTGGTGTAATCCATCACTAGTTATTGGTGGTGTAATCCATCACTAGTTATTGGTGGTGTAATCCATCACTAGTTGTTGGTGGTGTAATCCATCACTAGTTATTGGTGGTGTAATCCATCACTAGTTATTGGTGGTGTAATCCATCACTAGTTATTGGTGGTGTAATCCATCACTAGTTATTGGTGGTGTAATCCATCACTAGTTATTGGTGGTGTAATCCATAATAGTTATTGGGTGTATAACTTGCGAATGCTTCAAAAATTCACAATTAGAGTGTTTGTTTGTTTTCCTCTAAAAAAATTTTTTTCACGAAATTATATAGATTCAATTGGAAGTAAGTTACCTCACAATTTTCAATCTGTAGTCGGTGGGTGACCTAGCTCTACATACTAAGGCCGGTTTGTCATGAAGTTCAGCTTGGGGCAGGAACTATTCAAATGCCACTAACACTTGGGTATATAGGTACTTTTAAACTATATTGCTTCCTTGTAATTGATGTGGATTTGGGTGTGGTCTGGAGGTGTGGTATGGAGTCCCTTAACTATGATTTGAAAAGTTGGCAACTCTGAAAATATTACTGCAGTACCTTTAAATAGCAAGTACACTTTGCTAAATTCGACTTTGTTGGTACTAAACACTAACTTGGACTCAAGAAACTGAAAGTGGGAAACTAAAAACGTATGCTAAAAGGAATAACTCACAGCTCCCTTTACTTTAGCCCATTAATCTATGGATAAAAAAAAGGTGAATGTAATATTGGTATGCTTCTATTCTGTGAAACTGAAGATAAGTCATTATATACTATATATATAGTCTATTTCCTACTTGTTCATGGTTACCTTCTATTACTGCTCTTTGCTCTGGACTCTGAACTTGCTCCAAATGGAAGACCTTCAAACTCTTCACAACGTGAACTCCCACCATAGGCTGACGACCAAACCCTCGCTTGTCAAATACACGGATATTGAGAGGTGGGGCAAATACGTCATCTTTGGGAAGGTACTGAAATATCCAACAAAATGTTGAAATGAAAATACAAAATCAATTAAGAGCACATGCCCCTACAAGAAAGAAATAAGAACACTTTGATAAAGAACATGGAAACCGCATGTGTTGTAACTGTAGCAAGGACGGTGCTGTTCATCAACTTTTGCTAAAACAAAAAGATTATTGATGAATTTTCAAATGGAAAGCTAGCTATATAAAGGCCTTCACTTGAATTATTTTCAGAGCATGTCTGCAGCCAATGAAAGGGCAAGAGATACATACTAACTGACTTTTAAACATAATAGATCCACTCGCCCACAGGTGCTCCAGATGCAAATTCAATCTCTAACAAAAAACTTACAACAGTTTTGAACTTTGATGGATTGGGGAAGTTAGGATTCTCCTTGGCATTTTTGATGTGTTCAGACTGTATCTTGACTCCCCCACACTCCATCTCTACCAGAGGAGAGTTCACATGTAGCAACTGATATCTCTTCATGTCCCTCACTCCCCAAAACAGCACCTCCACTCTCATCTTCTGGAGGATGGGGCGGATGTTAGTAGGGACGATGTAGTAATGATCATTAGGTGGAGCAGCTTTACGAAGATCATGGCAAGATAGTTTCCCACTATCATTAAGAATAAGTTCACATGAAGCAAGGAGTTCACCAGAAGGCGACGTATAACGAGTAATTTTGTGCCATTTTAGAGCAGGAGATGTGGCTGAAGTCAAGCAAACAGTTGGAACGACTGTACATTCCCCAATAAATTCATCTTTACCCTGTGAAGTGAGACATATTATTTTAAAAATTATTGTATAAAAATTGAAGTTACACTTCATTTGTAGATTGGAACATTAGGTTTCATTTAAATAAGTTAACTTTGACATTAAAACGTATTACTCTCAAATTATGTCATAGTTAAACAAAGGTAAGAAATTTCTAGAGCTAGACGTCAATTATAATTTGAGACTTGTGCCTATAGCACTCACTACAATGTCTTTGTCGTAGAATTCTAACACAACTGGGGGTGGCAATTCTTGTATCTGGCTAATTTCCTCATGCATCTTGATGCCATTAATGAGAACAGTTTGATCCCAAGTAGGAGTGACACTTTCTCTGACAACTCTTGTCCTAGAACTATGTCGGTTTATCGAGATTTTGACATAGGGATCAGAGAGGCCAGACTTGTCGCTGGCGTACATGTCCCTGGCCTGGTAGATGTAAGCACGGAACTGGTAGGTGTGGTAATCTATGCAACACACATCACTAAACAACTAGAATTACTTTTTATGCTATTATTTTACTTTTGCAGACTAGATAAAGGTGTGGTACTTGCTGTTTCTTGTGGTCAGAGTCATCCTTCCCTTTTTTCTTCTTCTTTTTTCCCTTGAAGCTATATCCAAATGTTTATTAAATGATACTTTGTATTACAACTAAATAGATTAAAAAGTAGATAGCTATTTGTTTGTTCCCCTTTATATTAACCATACGGTGGTGGTATATACATAACTAATATAGCTGGTGGTATATACATAACTAATATAGCTGGTGGTATACATAACTAATATAGGTGGTGGTATATACATAACTAATATAGCTGGTGGCATATACATAACTAATATAGCTGGTGGTCCTTCAATTTCATTAGCAGTCATACTTTCATAAACTAAATCTTGGTAAGGTATCTTGGCTTTAAGTATTTATTGCAATTATCTGGAGATGACTGCTTCAATTAATCAGACCCTGAGGCTGTATGTCTCTAGATGATGATCCTGTAAATATAGTAGACAGTATTGAAGCTTTAGCTGATGGTTAGGCCATGACAAAATTTGTTTAGCAAAATTTGATTAAAATGGATATAGCCAAAAGAATGAAGCACCAAAAGTGTGAACCCTCAGCGATACTCTACTCTAGTTAGCTAATACAACTGCATCTCAGACCAAAAGGATATTTATTGGCTATTTCTAATCAGGTATCAATATAGCTAGAGCAATTAGAACAATAGATGTAAATGTTGTCTTCATAAGAGAAGCTAAACAGACCTGAGACACTCACTGGTATATATTTTCCACTTCCAGCACTTGGTTTCCCAGCATAAAACAAGACTACCGCAAGCAGCAAGAAATTATTTGGTCACATGATTATGACATGAAGATTGGGGGCATTACCCACAAAAGCTAACACCTATGCAGAGCTGGCAGCTTGCGTTTTCTCAAAAATAAGCCCAAAATTTAAAAAAGTAGCACAATTGCACAATTGATCAATGGTTAATTGTCAGTGATCTCCAAAAATCAAAAGCATGACAGACAGACAAACAGACAGACAGAAGACAGACTGGACGACTACAAAACCCTTTTGCGCATGTGCGCTGAGGGTTTGAAGCAATTATATGAGCAAAATGAGCTGGAAAAATGCAAAATGGGTGAATGCTTAGCAAAATGGACAACTTTGAAGCAGTAGGCAGCTCACTCTGAAATGTCCATTACTGCACACTTTCATTAGAACCTAGACTATTGAAGTATTAGACCAGCTCTCTGTGCTCTTACAGGCATGTGCTTTTAGAGTCACTCTTCAAGTCAAATTATTCCACTATCATGTCTATACTTGATAGCTAAGATCTCAAACTTCTGCTGATTTGCTTTGCCAGACATTATCTTATTGAAACTATCACTATAAGGCTACAATGCAACTTTGTTCATCAAACATATCCTTGGAAAGAAAAATGGGTAAAAGGAAGTGCAAAATGTGAAAATATAAATGCAAAATCAGTAAATTTATTGAGCAAAAAATAATTTAGCAAATAATTATGGAGAAAAGTGGTCATAAATCAGGTCTGAGCGCCAGCTAGTTCATTATAACTTCATTTAGGCTTACTTGAAAACAACTTTTTGCCCTGGTTTGTCTCTGACTAGCTTCCTGATCCACCTGCGCCGACGAGCAAGATCCAACTTGTGCTCTGTGATATGGTAACTGAGATTAGGAAGCCTGGCATACTCCCAACCTTCTTCCATTGCCTGCTCTCTTTTTTTCTGAAAAATAAAAATGAACTAAAAAATATACTTAATCTATTTAAAAACAATACTTGCCTTCAATATATTCACAGCCTCAGCATCTCTCTCCCTCTTTCTCAACCATCTTCTTCGACGAGACTGATAGCAGTTTCTGTCGTATGGAACCCAAGCATTTGAGGAGTCTTGCAATGCATACTCCCATCCTATCCAACAGTCTATTAGTCAATGAATGCTACAACTGAGCCATCGTCCTCACCATTTCCATCGACTGCTCTTTTGTGGTCTATCTTCCACTCCCCTTTCCAGTGCCAACCTTCAGGAACATGATAGCTATCTTTTGTCAGGACTCTCTCAGTCTGTTCAGCAGCTCCATGACCAGCTTCATGTTCATGTGCAACCAAACTCTCCTCATGCTAAAGTACAAGGGAGGATTAAAAACTTTCATTCATTCTTACAAATAAGTTGAAGTCAAGGTGAATGAATACACATCACATTCTAATACAGACAATCCTTGGTAAACATTTTTTGTGTTTCATGGCTTCTGAATCTATATTTAAGATGTTTGTACTAATGATCAACATTCACTTACTAAATCTTCCCATTTAGACTTGCTTTCATCAGGCCATTGCTCTAAGAATATCCGGTCTTGATATTCAAAAATTTCCTCCGTCCACACATTCACACCTTCATCTAGCACTAGTGCAATGCTATGCTCAGTCCTTTTCTCCCAGTTTCCTTCCCAATGCCAGCCATTGCGAAAATTATCAAAATCTTCTCTGGGTTGGCTGATATTCCCACTTTGATCTGACCAATGTGGGCGTGTAATAGCATCTTTCCACTTCCCCGCCACACAAGTTTCATTTTCAAACTACAAGATCAAACAACTAAAAATACTTTCTATGCTTACATCACTTGACTTACTGTCTCAGCAAAAGTGGCAACTTCTCCTGATATATTTTTAGTCCAATTATCTTGGTGTTCTTCCAGACCTAACCATAGCAACAGTCGGACCTGGGCGTGGTCTTTCAAGTCTTCTAGCTCTTTCTGATTCTCTACAGCTGGAGGCTGAACACAGAAGTTAACACATTATCATTTTAAAGCAACCTACAGTGTGTATAGCCTTATCTCACTCTGAGGTATATAGTCTGTACTTTGCCACAATGTCTACCAGAAAACATTCCTGATTTTGGTGAGTACATGAGTTCGTGTGAGGGAATTCTCTTGACAGCCACTCGCTTGCCCCCAGACAACATCCAGATGATGACATCAGGAATGCAGTTTTGAGGCTGGAGAGTAAGAGATAATTATATTTTCAGTGGAAACCTTTTGGAAGTTAAAAACTTGTAATGGTGTTAATTTTCCACTAACCATGTATTCATTTGAAACATCACAAAGAAGAGCTTAAAACTCTTACACTAATTTATAAAGAGAGAGAGAGAGGCCTTGGAAAAGTCATTATTGACTACTACAGCAATGATGTAGGAAGTGGGGGCGGGGCTCCGGGGGCTGAAGCCCCCCATAATTTTTTTGGCACAACTTAAAAGTATGATTTCTCACACGAACACCAGGAAACAACAGAACACATACCCTTGGAGCCCACCCAAACCGAAACATCTTTTATACCACTGGACGACAAGAAGTCTAACTTGTTAAATTTCCTAACTCAGAACTCTGTACTTCTTCCCCTTCCATTCTCTTCAAACTAGAATTTTGAAAATTAAACTGATTACTCACCTCTATGGCCAAGGCTTTAAGTCTGAATTTAATGTCTTCCATGTCAATTTCTAATTTTTCCATCATACTTTCTAGTAGTTGTATTTCCTTATTGGTCGTCCATTTTTTCTCAATGTCGTCTAGATGTTTCTCTAGGTCAGTTATCATTTTACCCAATAGCTCCCACTCTTCATCCCGCTTATTTTTTTTCAGTATGTCCAGTCGTGTGATAGCTTCTGCAGAAAACAACAACAACAATAACAAGGGCTAGCTGTGAAGAAATTGTCTTCAAAATACTAAACCAAGAATAAAGGACCTCATTTGCCATAACCCGAAGAATATTTTTGGGACATAGGACTTAGTAAGACATGTGTGACATATGTACAGAAAATAGAGACTTGGCATATTGGCATTACAAGCCACTATTGTCCTGGTATTAAGAGAGTTATTATCACGAGATTGTGCCAAAACTAATGTTACTACCACTCTATAAAACTACATTTCAATAAGCTATTTATGACTGACTTTTATCGTCATCCTCCTTGTCTGTCAGGGAAGGAAAACTTTGGCCCAGAGACTGGCTGAGTTTTTCCAACATTTTTCTGGTGTCTTGCAGTATTTCATAAAAATCTACTCCATCCAAGTTGAGTTTTTTGAGAAAGATTTGAAGAGACTTTTCAAGAGTTTGCACTAAGTCCACCAAGTGGATCAAAAAGTTCAAGGACTCTATCCTGTACAGGCAGTCTTCCCACTGACTGTCAACCTACAAAACATTTATTGAACAAATATGGTTTAAAATAGCTAGTGGTATGAGTGAGATATTTACGATCGAGGAATTGAAAGCAAAAAATGTCTTCAAGACACTTCCAAAAATAGTCCAACCATCAGTATGAATCATTATTACTTAACTCAAACCATTTGTGTGATACTGGGATTTATTAATACTATAAATATGCATTAAATTTTAAGATAATGTATTCAAGCAATCTGTGTGATACTAGAATTTTTTTTAATATTAACCATGTGTGGGATATTGGATTCTTATACTGGGATCTTCTATTCAAGCCATCTTAAGATTCATGGGAGATTCTATTCAAACATTCTGTATCATAATGGGATACATTTATTCTTATCTGATATCATAATAGAAAGCACTATGTGACGGCTTCTGCCCCAACTTTAGCTACTAGAGCCACCATCACACTTATCCGAGCCTAGCTAGCCCTGGGCAACAAGTGTGTGAGGGGGGGGGGGGGGGGGGGGGAGAGAGAGAATCATCTTTCAACTTCATGCTCTCTGTGATCTGATAAGGGATGACTAAACTCTATCTAGGTAGCTGACCAGAAGGAAAGATGGGGTTTGTATGTATTATGCTTAAATTAACTTCATGACCTGAACACAAGGCTTCTGGCCCATCCATGGTAGGTAATAATAGTCATTGCCATCATGAACGGGATGACTTGGAGGTGTGGTTGATGACTGAGCAGGACTGTTCTCATCCAGTTTGTTTCCGTAGTTACCTGAAAATAATATCAAAGTCATATCTCTTTCACTGATGAAACAAGTGTATAAATTAGCAAGTACCCCACCACACAGTGCAGGCGCTTGATGAATTAACTCTTGGTGAATCCAGTAGCATAAGGTATTTTCATCTATTCTTATTATCCAATACCACTTGGTTTCGTTATATCAGTTCACTTACACATACAAGTCACTCTTTTTCTTCCTGGGCTATTCCAGCTTTTCTTATCATCAATTTCTTAATTGCATTCCACTGACCGTGACAACACTTTACCAATCTGTTGTGTGGTGACCCTATACCAATCCAATCTGTGGTAGAACTTTACCAACTCACATCAGCTAATGAATTATTAATGAATACACACTGTCGTTGTCATCGTTGAAAGACAATCATAATATTATAGTTATTGACTAGCAAGTACCCCACCACACAATGGCGCTTGACGTATTCCAAAGTAAGAATGCAATAGCAGAAAATGTTTTTATTCATTGTTACATTCTCTACCGTTTGGTTAAGTCCAGTTTCCCTCTCCTGCTCTATTTTTTTCATGAACTCTCTCATTTCTTAATCCCCACCTTTCCT